>FWPV01001426.1_pt1 | contig 66377 bp, 54 predicted proteins | sample 2228371 | NCBI WGS metagenome assembly FWPV01 (sample SAMEA103939776, study PRJEB20133) | metagenome
AGACACCTCCTGGTCGAGATACCAGAAGTATCTATCATGGGGCGGTTTTGCGCAAGTCGCAGACCGCCCCGATCATTTATCTAAACTCGAGAAAAGTGTAAACCTATTTCCTGAGAAAATTGAACCATCCCGAGGCAAGGGGCACATATCTCCCGGTTGGAGAAGACGGCCAATGAAACACCATCAAGGAAATTTGGTGGCAGCTTCTGGGCATGGTATAATGCGGGCGGCCCAGGCCGGGCCGGGAGGAAACCATGATCCGAGGAACCAAAACGTACCTGCGCGCTCTAGAGCACGACGACCTGCCCCACTTTGTGCGCTGGATCAACGACCCGGAGGTGCGCCGCTTCCTGGTCTTTCGCTACCCACTCTCCATGGCCGAGGAAGAAAAGTGGTGGCAGGGCTTTCTACAGCGGCAGAATGACTATATCTTTGCCATCGTCGCCGACGACGGCACCTACATCGGCAACATCGGCCTGCACGACATCGAGCGCGAAAACCGCCGGGCAGAACTGGGCATCATCCTCGGCGAAAAGGCCTATTGGAGCCAGGGCTACGGCAGTGATGCCATCCAGGCTATGCTGCGCTGGGCCTTCGACCACCTGAACCTGAACCGGGTGTCGTTGCGGGTGTACGCCTACAACGAACGAGCCATCCGCTGCTATCAGAAGTGCGGCTTCCGCCACGAAGGTACCCTGCGCCAGGCGCGCTACCTGGATGGACACTATTTCGACGAGTGGATCATGGGCATCCTGCGTGATGAATTCCGGGCAGGGCAGGAAGCCGACTGAGGGAAACCAGAACCCAATCCCTGCCCCCCTCCTTGCCTTATCGGGCTACAGGCCAGACCCCTTAATTCCGCTGAAAGACAATGCGCACGATCTGGGCGCCGCCGCTGTCCGGCTCACAGGGCTGGGAAACGGTCTGCGCGATCACGGTCGTCGAGATGCAATTCCAACTGCCTTCTGCCGGGACTACACAAACGTACCAGGTGCCGGCCTTGGGATAGATGTCCAGGATGCCATCCCAATTGCTCGAATCGTCCAGGCCGGGATAGCCTTCGTCCACCTCCCAGGCCGACCGGGTCCAAGCCCCGTCCCAACCATCAGCCCAGAAATGAACCCAGATGTCACCCGCGATTCCGCCGTTCCTGTCCAGGGTAAGCCCCATGAGCCGGGTCAGACCACAGTTGGGAAAAGCGTTCACCACCTGTCCCCGCCAGGGGAATGGAGATGGAGGCGTCTTGGTGGCTCGCGGCGGGGTAGGGGTTTTGGTCGGAAGCACGGTGGCAGCCACCGGTGGTGTTGGGGAACGGGTAGAGGTAGCGGTTGGTGCCGGGGTATTGGTCGGTATTGAGGTAGCAGTTGGCACAGAGGTATCGGTCGGTGTTGGGGTAGCGGTCGGTGTTGGGGTAGCGGTTGCCGTTGGAAAGGGAGTGGCCGTCGGCGTACCGGTTGGAGCAGAGGTCGGCGTATTGGTGGGGACCAAGGTCCTGGTCGGTGTTGGCCAGGTGGCGGTAGGCCCCTCAGGCGCGGATGTCGTTGCAGCTGCAACAGCGGTAGGAGCCGACGTAGGTGCGCTGCTCGGAGATATCGCTTCACAAGCAACTACCATCGCTGTGATCGCAGCCGCTGCCATTACGAACAGCAGGTCGGCCATCCAGGTTCTGCCTCTGCAGCCCTGTTTCTGCCCCCGCCGACACTGCTCCATCCAGTGCAGAGGATTGTTCTCTTTTATTCTCATCCTGTCACCTTCAAGAACCATTAGAGAGCAAAGGCATGGAGCGTTTTACCCCCTACAGACAGGAGCGACAAAAAGTCTCCATCTACTGATACCGCATGACCACACTCCCCAAACCACTTTGCCACAAAACGCCAACAAATGCAAATTCTGGCCGGGGCCTATAGTTCTCTGAGCTGGATCAGGGCTGGGACGCCGGTCCACAATGCTGAAGGTAATAGAATTCGTCAGATGAACGACCTTCGCAAGGCTTAAAAAATGCCGCCTACCGATTGACACCAGCGCAGAAAACTGGTACAATGTAAATTGGGCGAGCACACTTTCCCCGAAACAGAAGGAGAAACGGCCCGATCCACGTCCATACCTCCGGGGCCGTCCCTCTCCCGCAACCCAGGCAGGAACCAAGGCTCGCCACTTTATCGCTGCCCAACTCCAAAGGGAGAAGGCCTCCCAGGAAAGGAAGGAAAACCGGCGCAGGTATGAACGACCAAAAGCCCTCCTATGAGGAGTTGCGCGAGCGTCTTGAGCGGGCCGAAGCCACTCTGGAGGCCCTGGGCCAGGGCCAGGTGGACCTGCTACAAGAACCCTTGGTCGCGCAGTTCAAGTCAATAGTAGAAGAAATTCGCCGCCGTAATGAGGATTTATTGCTGATGAACGCCATCAACGACGCTGCCAACCGGGGCGAAAGCCTTGCTTCCATCATCAACCTGGTCTCCACCGAAACAAAAAGGATCTTTTCCGGCAACGGCATCACACTGTACCTGCTGGATAAAGAGCGAAATGCCCTGGTCATGCAAAATCTGAACATCTCCCCTGATCTCCAGGCCAAGATCGAAAAACTGATCGGCAGGCCGATCCCACCTATTGTCCACGATCTGCGCAAAGCACATCCCTACCGTCAGGTACTGGAAAGCAGACGAGGGTTGCTGCTCACCGAAGAGGAACAGATTCGGAAACTCGTCGCTGCCTTTCTCGAAGCAGCGCCCTGGACGGCCGGGATACGCCGGCATATCGAAAGATTCATTCCCGTGCTGATTGCCCTGCTGGGCTACAAGTCGGTAATGGCGGTGCCGCTGCTCAGCGGCGATGAGCTGATCGGCGTACTGGATATGGGCAGCCGCCATCTGTTCACCGGGGGCGATCTAGATCGGATGGAAACCATTGCCAGGCAATTGACCACCGTCATCCAACGCAAGCGGGCAGAGGCCCAATTGGCCGAGCAGCTCGACGAGCTGCGCCGCTGGCATCAGGCCAGCGTGAGCCGCGAGATGCGCATCATCGAGCTCAAGCGCGAAGTGAACGAACTGTCGCGCCGGTTGGGCGAGCCGGTGCGCTATCCCAGCGTCGAGAAAGACCCCCACAGCCCTGTAGACCCCTAGGGTCTGAGGCTTGAGGAGAGGCCAATGCAACGCTCAAACGCCTTGTTTCTGCTCACTTTTAACCTGATGGTTGCCGGAGTGGCCGTGGCCGGTTACCTCTCTTTCCGAAACTACGAGCGCCAGTTCCGCACCCAGGTGGAGGACCAATTAGCCGCCATCGCCGACCTCAAAGTGAAAGGGCTGGCCAACTGGCGGGGGGAGCGAATGGGAGATGGTCAAGCGGTGCAGCACAACCCGGCTTTTGCAGCGCTGGTGCAACATGCCCTCGAAAATCCGACCGATGCCACAGCACAAGCCCAACTTCAGGCCTGGCTGGATGCGTTGCGCAGCGCGTACCAATATAACCGGGCCTTTTTGGTGGATACCACAGGCAAAGAGTTGATCTCATCGCCGGCCACGCCCGAACCGGTCGCTGCACACCTGGCGCAGGAACTCGCCGCCGTTATGAGCGCGGGGCAGGTAACCTTTCTGGACCTTCACCATGATACCCCCACCGGTCCCATTCATCTCTCGATCCTGGTGCCCATTCGAGCTGAACAGGATAACCGCCCCCTGGGGCTCCTTGTCCTGCGCATTGACCCGAACGTATACCTCTACCCCTTTATCCAACAATGGCCTGTCCCCAGCGTCAGCGCCGAAAGCTCCCTTGTCCGCCGCGAGGGGAATGATGTCCTGTATTTGAACGATCTCAAATTTCAACCTGGCGCTGCCCTCAACCTGCGCGTTCCACTAGAGAACAGGGAACGCCCCGCCGTCAAAGCCGTGCTGGGGCAAGAGGGGATCGTAGAGGGGGTGAACTATCGGGGCGTGCCGGTCCTGGCCGCCTTGCGCGCCGTGCCCGATTCGCCCTGGTTCCTGATAGCCCGCGTGGATGCAGCCGAAGCATATGCTCCGCTGCGTGACCGCCTGTGGCAGACGCTGTTTTCCTTTGGCGCATTATTGGTCATCGGAGGTGCAGGGCTGTTGTTGCTGTGGCAACAGCAACGGGCCCGTTACGATCGAGCCCAGATCGCAGCCGCGCAGGCGTTGCGGGAAAGCGAGGAGCGATTCCGCCGGCTATCAGAGGCTGCCCAAGAGGGGATCGCCATTCACGACCACGGGGTCATCGTGGAAGCCAACGAGGCGTTGGCCAGGATGTTCGGCTATGAACTTGACGAACTGATAGGTACCTATGCCGAAAAACTCGCCACCCCCGAATCGTGGCAAATCATTCTGCAGAATATCGCCAGCGGATACGATAAACCCTATGAAGCTATCGGCTTGCGAAAAGATGGCTCCACCTTTTGGTGCGAACTGATAGGGAAACCCTACACCTATCAAGGTCGAGCTCTTCGAGTCGGCGTCTTTCGTGACATCACCGAGCGCAAGAAAGCACAGGAGGCGCTGTCCAGGGCTGCTCAGGAGTGGCAGGCCACCTTCGACGCCACCAAAGACGCCATCTGGATCATGGACACAGAACAACGGGTGCTGCGCTTGAACCGCACCGCTGCGGAGCTTTTTTCGCCTGAAGGGGGGAGCTTTTGTGACAAACACTGTTTCGAGGTCGTCCACAACACAGAGCAACCTATCCCCGAATGCCCTTTCTTGCGCGCCAAGCTGAGCCTGCGCCGCGAAACAATGGATTTGCAGCTTGGCGATAAATGGTTTCAGGTGTCTGTAGACCCTATTCTGAACGCCGACGGCGACCTGGTCGGTTCGGTGCATATCGTCACCGACATCACCGAACGCAGGCGGGCTGAGGAACATATTCGCTACCAGGCCAGCTTGCTGGAAAATGTCTCCGATGCCATTGTCGCCACAGATATGCAGTTCGTCATCCGCTCCTGGAACAAGGGGGCTGAGGCCTTGTACGGCTGGACGACAGAGGAGGCGATCGGCAAAAGCTTTGGTCAGGTCGTTCCGACCAGTTATCCGAGCAACGACCGCGACGAGGTGTGGGCCCAATTCCTGGCCGAAGGGCATTGGCAAGGTGAGGTGATCCAGACCCGCAGGGATGGCACACAGGTCAACGTCCTTGCAGCAGTCACATTTATCCGTGACAGCTCTGGAAACCCCATTGGCGCGGTGGCGATTAACCGTGACATTACCGAGCAGAAACAGGCCGAGGAAAAGATTAGAGAGAGCGAGGAAAAATATCGGCTGTTGGCAGAAACGACCCGTGATATTATCCTGCTCCACGACATGGAAGGTCGCATCACCTACGTCAATCAATCTGGCCTGGACTTTGCCGGTTTCAGTCTCTCGGAGGCTCTGGGGCACTCTATCGCCGATTTCATCCCCCCCGAATACCTGCCCGATCTCGCGGCCCGACATGCGCGCCGGCTGGCCGGCGATGAACAGACCTATCTGTATGAAATAGAGTTCGTGAATCGGGCCGGGCAGCGCATCCCGGTCGAAGTCAACTCGACACCGATCTTGCGGGCGGGAATACCTGCTCAGTTTCTCATCGTCGCCCGCGACATCACCGCCCGCAAGCAGGCCGAGGCACAGCTCCAGGCTGCCTATGTCGAGCTGCAGCGGCTGCTGGCCGAGACCGAGCAATCGCGCTGGGCGCTGCTCAGCGTGGTGGAAGACCAAAAAAGGGCCGAGGAAGAGATCCGCAATCTCAATATCGAGCTGGAGCAGCGCGTCCAACAGCGCACGGCCGAGCTGCAGGCCGCCAACCGGGAACTGGAAGCGTTCGCCTACTCGGTCTCACACGACCTACGAGCACCCTTGCGCGCCCTGGAAGGCTTTAGTGCCGCCTTGCTCGCCAAATACCGAGACCGGCTGGACGAGCAAGGGCAGCATTACCTGGACCGTATCCAGGCCGCCACGCAGCGCATGGGAGACCTGATCAACGACCTGCTCACCCTCTCCCGCGTCACCCGCTATGAGATGACCCGCCAAGAGGTGGACCTCAGCGCCCTGGCGCGCGAGATCGCCACCGAGCTGCAGGCTCAGGATCCACAGCGCCAGGTCGAGATCATCATCGCCGAAGGGATGGTGGTATATGGCGATGCACACCTGTTGCATATTGCCCTGAGAAACTTGCTGGACAATGCCTGGAAATTCACCGGCCCGCGCCCTAAAGCGCATATCGAGGTGGGCATGACCGATCGGGCCGGCGAGCGCATCTATTTTGTCCATGACAACGGTGTGGGCTTTGACATGGCCTACGCCGACAAGCTCTTTGTTCCATTTCAACGCTTGCACGCGGCCCACGAATTCCCCGGTACCGGAATCGGGCTGGCCACAGTGCAGCGTATTATCACCCGTCACGGCGGGCGTGTCTGGGCCGAGGCGGAGGTGAATCAAGGCACGACCTTTTACTTTACACTGGCTGCGGGCGGGTAACAAACCCGCAGACAAAGGACGGACGACAAATCTTTCGTCATTGGCCCGTCGTCAACAGAAAAAACGCAATTCATGACCACGTGAAGTATAACCAAGAGGTGAGAAATGGAGCAACAACTACGATCCGCCATCATCCTGCTGGTGGAGGACAACCCTGACGATGAGGAATTGACCCTGTCCGCGCTCAAAGATAGCAACATCGTCAACGAGATTGTCGTCACCCACGATGGAGCAGAAGCCCTGGAGTATCTCTTTTCTACCGGCCGATATGCGGACCGCGCCCCGGTTCGCTTGCCCCAGCTCATCCTGCTCGATCTCAAGTTGCCCAAACTGAACGGCCTGGAGGTGTTGCAACGCCTGCGTGCTGAGCCACGCACACAGCTAATCCCGGTGGTAATGTTGACCTCTTCCAGTGAAGAAGAAGACATTATCGCCAGTTATCGCCTGGGAGCCAATAGCTTTGTGCGCAAGCCGGTCGAGTTCCATCGCTTCTCCGAAGCCGTGCGCCAGCTGGGGCTATACTGGCTGCTGATCAACCAGCCACCGCCGATATAGGAGAGGAAAGTAGCTATGACACCCCCCCTGCGTGTTCTGATTGTGGAAGATACGGCCGACGACGCCGAGCTGATGGCCCTGCGCCTGGAAGAAGAAGGGTTCCGGCTAGAATGGCAGCGAGTGGAAAGGGAAGCGGAATATCTGGCCGCCCTCGGAACACCCCCCGACCTGATCCTGGTCGATTGGACCCTGCCACAGTTCAGCGGCCGGCGCGCCCTGCACCTGATGCGCCAGCGCGGCCTAGACATCCCGTTTGTCATCGTCTCCGGGAGCATCGGTGAAGAAGTGGCGATTGACGCCCTGCGCCAGGGCGCTTACGATTATGTGCTCAAAGACCGCCTGGCACGGCTGGGCCCGGCTGTGCAGCGCGCTTTGGAAGACAAACACCAGCGCGAGGAGCGCCGGCGGGCGGAAGAGACACTGCGGCAACTCAAAGAGTTCCACGAAGGCATCGTCCAAAATGTGTCCGAAGGCATTATCACCACCGATGCCCAGGGGATCGTGACCTTTGTCAACCCGGCGCTGGCCACGATGCTGGGCTATGCGCCCGACGAGATGATCGGCCGCCCCTGGTTGCCCTTTGTCCCCGCCGATCAACGGGCCATCGCCCGGGCAGCCGCCGAGCAGTGTGCCGCCGGCCGGAGTAACCGCTACGAGCTGACTCTGCAACGCCAGGATGGCACCTGGCTGTCGGTCCTGGTCAGCAGCAACCCCCGCTTTGACGCAACAACCGGCTGCTTTGCCGGCATCCTGGCGGTGATAACCGACATTACCAGGCGGAAACAGGCAGAGGAAGGGTTGGAGCAGCGTGCCCGGCAACTGGCTCTTCTCAACGAGATCGGCGGCCAGGTGGCAGCCCTCCTGGACCTGGATCAGGTGCTCGACCGGGCAGCGCGCCTGGTTCAGGAGCGATTTGGCTTTCACCATGTGGGGCTCTTTACCAAAGTCGCCGGTGAAGAACGGCTGGTGATGAGGGCGCGGGCCGGCGAGTTCGCCACCCTCTTTCCACCAGACCACAGCCTGGCTCTGGGGCAGGGCATGGTCGGCTGGGTGGGCCTGTACGGCAAAACTCTGCTGGCCAACGACGTAACGGCTGAACCCCGTCATTATAACCCCTATCACCTGCCCACCCGCTCGGAGCTCAGCGTGCCGATCCGCATCGGCACGGCCAAGGGCCAGGTTGTAGGCGTGCTCGACCTGCAAAGCCCACAACCCAACGCCTTTGATGCCGAGGATGTGAAAACCTTGGAGACACTGGCCGACCAACTGGCAATTGCCATCCACAACGCCCGCCTGTTCGAGGCCGAGCGCACCGCCCGCGAACAGACTGAGCGCCTGCTGGCCGCTACCCAGGCTCTGGGCGCCACCCTCAACCTAAAAGAGACCCTGGAGCGCATCCTGAGCGAGCTGCGCCATGTCGTGCCCTATGACAGCGCCTCGGTCCAACTGCTGCGCGGTGACCGGCTGGAAATCATCGGCGGCAACGGCTTTCCCAACCTGGAGGCATTGCTGGGCGTGAGCTTTGACCTGATCACCGATGACTGTCCCAACCGCCAGGTGATCCGCAACCGCACCCCCCTCATCCTGGCAGATGCCTGGGCGGCCTATGACGGCTTCCGCCGCGAGCCCCACGCCCAGGCCGGCATCCGCGCCTGGCTGGGCGTGCCGCTGCTCTATGGCGAACGGCCCATCGGCATGATCGCCCTCGACAAACAGCAACCGAACTTTTTCACCCACGATCACGTCCTTCTGGCCCAGGCCTTTGCCGCCCAGGCAGCTATCGCCATCGAAAACGCCCGGCTATATCAGGAGGCAAAGGATCGCCTCAAGGAGCTGGAGCAACTGTTCGCGGCCAGTACTGCCCTCTCGATGTCGTTGGACATAGAGACGGTGCTCCAGACCATCGCCCGGCACATCACCACCGCCCTGGATGTGCAAGGCTGCACCATCTTGGCCTGGGATCGGGAGCAAAATGTCCTGGTCACATTGCTCAACTATTCGCTTGACCCCGACCTGTGGCAGCCGGTAGCGCCAGGCACCCTCTATCCCCTGAATGATCTTGCTGTTTCGTGGCAGGTGTTGACCAACCGCCGGCCTCTCATCGCCCAGGTGAGCGACCCGGACGCCGACCCAAACCAAGTGGCCCGGATGAAGGCCACCGGGATCGCCTCCTTGCTGATGGCGCCCCTGGTGATCGGCGACCGGGTTATCGGTCTGGTGGAGCTGATGGAAAGCCGTCCGGAACGTGTCTTTACCCAGAGTGAAATCAGCCTGTGCCAGACGCTGGCCAACCAGGCAGCCGCCGCCCTGGAGAACGCCCGGCTGTACGCCGAGGCACAACGCCGCAACCGGGAACTGGTCCTGCTCAACCGGGTCATCGCCGCCACCGCAACAGGCGAGGCGCTCAAGCCGATCCTGGAGGTTGTCTGTCGAGAGCTGGCCCTGGCTTTCGAGGTGCCCCAGGCTGCCGCCGCCCTGTTCAATGAAAAGAAAACCGAGGCGGTGATTGTAGCCGAATACCTGGCTCCCGGCCGCCCTCCCTCGCTGGGCGCACGCATCCCGGTAGCGAACAACCCTGCCTCTCAGCACCTGTTGACATCCAAGACTCCACTGATCATCGAAAACGCCCAGACCGATCCCCGCCAGGCGCCCATCCACGACCTGCTGCGGCGGCGGGGCACCGTCTCACTGTTGATCCTGCCCCTGATAGTGGATGGGGAGGTGGTGGGCAGCCTGGGCATAGATGCCATTGAACCCCGCTCCTTTTCTGCCGATGAGGTCAACCTGGCCTGGCGGGTGGCCGAACAGATGTCGGGGGTGCTGGCTCGGGTTCGCCTGCGGGAAGAGCGCCAAAAGTTAGAGGAACAGTTCTACCAGGCACAAAAGATGGAAGCCATCGGCCGGCTGGCCGGAGGCGTAGCCCACGATTTCAACAATCTGATGACCGTCATCAACCTCAGCAGCCGCCTGCTGGAACGCAAGCTATACCCTGAAGATCCGCTGTGGGACCATGTGCAGCGCATCAAGGATGCCGGCCAGCGGGCTGCCGACCTGACCAGGCAACTGCTGGCCTTTAGCCGGCGGGAGATCATTGAGCCAAAGGTGGTGGACCTCAATGACCTGATCGGCGACCTGAGCAAGATGCTGAAACGCCTCATCGGTGAAGACATCGAGCTGAAGGCCTACCTGGCCGACGGCCTATGGCCGGTCAAGGTTGACCCCACCCAGATCGAACAGGTCGTCATCAACCTGGCGGTCAACGCCCGCGACGCCATGCCCAACGGCGGCAAGCTAACCCTCGAGACAACCAACATCGTGCTCGACGCAGCCTACGCCGCCCACCACCTGGGTGTAGAACCGGGCGAATATGTCTTGCTGGCCATCAGTGATACCGGTGTGGGCATGAGTGCGGAGGTCAAAGCCCACCTCTTTGAGCCGTTCTTCACCACCAAGGAACGGGGCAAAGGCACCGGCCTGGGGCTGGCCAGCGTGTTCGGCATCGTCAAGCAGAACCAGGGCCATATCAGCGTCTACAGCGAGGTGGGACAGGGCACAACTTTCAAGATCTATCTGCCCAGAAGTGAGGCCAGGGCCCAGGCCAAGGTCGAAGCTGAGATTGGGGACTTGACCATAGCCCACCCTCTAACTTTGGACTTCACCCCAACCATCCTACTGGTAGAAGATGAGGTCCAGGTTCGGGAGATAACTCGAGAGGTGCTGACTGCCCAGGGCTACCAGGTCCTGACAGCCCAAGACGGTGCAGAGGCGATCCAGATCGCCCAAAACCACGCCGGACCGATCCACCTGTTGCTGACCGACGTGGTCATGCCCCACCTGAGCGGGCGGGAACTGGCCAACCAATTGCGGTCTATCCGACCCGACATGCAGGTGCTCTTTTCCTCGGGCTATACCGACAACGCCATCGTGCACCACGGTGTGCTAGACAAGGACGTACACTTTTTGTCCAAGCCGTTCAACGCGGAAACCCTTATGCGCAAGGTGCAAGAGGTATTGGGCATCCCCACTCAACCGACAGCCTCGTAGGCGGTTTTGCCCTCCCCGCGCCAACTTACCCCCTAATTTGACGCAGCACCCTGGAAAGGGTATACTTGCAAAGCCTGCAAGCTTTAGCGCGTGGCCGCATGCCCCGGCTATAGCTTTATATTTGTGGAAAGGAGCAACTGCTCACCGATAGCGACCGAGGTCGCGCCTCAAAGGCCGTTGGCCGACCGACCACGCAGGTGGTCGGCCAGCGCGGTAAGGATACCCTTCGCGGGTATCCAAATACTCCCTCAGGTGCGGTTTTAACCGCCCGGCTGAGCGGGTACAGAAAGGAAAAGAAGGATGATCTATTTACTAATCGTAATTCTGGATGATATAAAGCGTATGCCCGATCTGCTCCACGCCTGGCAGGCGATCGGCATGCCAGGGGCTACCATTTTGGCCAGCGCCGGCGCCTTCCGGGTGACCACCCTCCTCAGTCGGGTGGGCCTGGGAGCACTCGACCGGCTCTTTGAGAGCAGCGAGGTCCGCCGCCGCACCCTCCTGGTCGCCATCGAAGATGACCATCTTCTGGAACAGGCGATCGCCGAAGCCGAACGGGTGGTGGATGGCTTTGACCGACCCGACAGCGGTCTGTTGCTGGTTCTGCCGGTGGCCCAGGCGCGGGGATTGCACAAGGTCCGGCCCAAACGCCATGAAGAAGGGCTGGCGCCGCCGGTGCGGCCAGACTGGAAAGTTCGCCGCGACACCCCTATAGAAGCCATCGCCACGACCCTGAACCTGCAACCGGCGATCGTCCGCCCCGATAGCTCTTTAGATGAAGTGGCTCAGGCCATGCTCGCCCATCCGGGAAGCCACATCGTCTGTGTGGTGAACGACGAGGGACAGTTGGTAGGAGTTCTCGACATCCGCGATTTGGCCGACGACCTCTTTTTCCACATCCTGCCCGAAGAGTTCCTGAGCGAGATCACAGATCTGAACGGCGTGATGCGCTTTGCCGAAAAAACGGCCCTGCACACCGCCGCCGACGCCATGCGCAAGCCGGTCTGGGTAAAACGACAGGACACGGTCAAAGAGGCCTTCAAGCGCATGCACGAGCATCGCCTGCCTGGGCTCCCGATCGTGGACGATCGCTATCATGTAATCGGCTACATCAATCTGTTGGAGCTGATAGCGGTCTGTTTGGAATGTACATCTGAACCGGCACCTTCCCCGGAGGAGGCATGAATGCCATGTGGCTGGCAGGCAGCATTTTCCTGATTACCTACGCCTTGATCATTACCGAACGGATGCACCGCACCCTGTCGGCTCTGCTGGGTGGCATGGCCATGATCCTCCTGGGCGTGCTCTCTCAAAAACAGGCCTTTCTCGCCATAGACTGGAATGTTATCTTTTTGCTGGCCGGCATGATGGCCATCGCCAATATACTGCGGGAAACCGGCCTCTTTCAGTGGATCGCCATCTACGCCCTAAAGTTGGGAGGGGGCCGCCCTTTCCGCATTCTGGTCATCCTCGCGGTGGTCACCGCTGTCAGCTCGGCCTTTCTGGACAACGTGACCATTGTCGTCCTGATCGTGCCGGTGACTCTGTTCGTGGCAGCCAGCCTCCGCGTCAGCCCCCTGCCCTTCCTCATAACCGAGATCCTGGCTTCCAACATCGGGGGCACTGCAACCCTGATCGGCGATCCGCCTAACATTCTTATCGGCAGCGCCGCCGGCATAGACTTTCTCACCTTCGCCACTCACATGACCCCCATCAGCCTGTTGATCCTGGTTGTTTTCATCGGCCTTTCCTGGCTCCTGTTCAGAAAAGACCTGCAGGCAGGCCAGAAGGGGGTGCTAGATCTCGAAGCCCTGGAAACATCAGCCTTGATCACCGACCGCCCCCTGCTCCGTAAAGCGCTAGTGGTCATGGGCGGGGTGCTCATAGGCCTCCTCCTCAGCGGCGCCTTGCATCTGGAACCGGCGACTATTGCCCTGAGCGGGGCAACTATTCTCATGTTGTGGGGACGAAAGGATCCCCACCACATCCTGCGCGGGATCGAGTGGACGACCCTCTTTTTTTTCATCGGCCTGTTCATCACGGTGGAGGCGATCGTCCAGGCAGGGATCATTGAGGCTGTAGCCCAAGCTGCATTGCGCCTCACCGGCGAGAACCTGCCACTAACTTCGACTCTGCTGTTGTGGCTATCGGCCCTTGTTTCAGGCCTTGTGGACAATATCCCCTATACGGCGACCATGATCCCGGTCGTGGAGAAGCTAGGCCAGAATATGCCGATCGATCCACTGTGGTGGTCGCTGGCGCTAGGGACCTGCCTTGGGGGCAACACCACGTTGGTGGGAGCCTCGGCAAACGTTGTGGTCGCCAGCCTGGCCGAGAGAAGCGGCCACCCGATTAGCTTCAAGCGGTTTCTGGGCTATGGCCTGGTTACCGCAGGGATCTCGTTGCTGTTAGCCACAGGATATATATGGCTGCGGTATCTCAGATAAAGGGCCAAGCCCACCTGATAACTGAGGAGCCACAAATGTCGGGTAGAAAAAAGACGGTGGTTGCCGGCGCACTGGGCGAATGTGTCCATGTGGCCGGCGTGCTCAACTTTTTGCGGCTGGCCCAGATTGCCGGCTGGCGGACCGTCTTTCTGGGGCCGGCCGTGCCGCTCGAGCAGTTCGTCAGGGCAGCGGCCCACGAAGGGGCCGATCTGGTGGGCGTGTCTTACCGGCTTACGCCCGAGACAGGTGAACGTTTGCTGGGCGAGTTCGCCGAAGCCGCTGACGACCTGCACAGTGCCGGCGTGCGCTTTGTCTTTGGCGGAACACCACCGGTAGCCGAACGAGCGCGGGCCATCGGCTTTTTCGAGCGATGCTTCGACGGCAGCGAGCCGGTCGAGGCGGTGCTGGCTTATCTGAAAGGCCAGGATCATGCCATCCCCACCGAAGCAGATTATCCCCAAACGACGGTCGCGCGCATCCTGTGGAAATCGCCCTTTCCGCTCCTCCGCCACCACTTTGGTCTGCCGACCGTGGAGGCCACCCGCCGGGGGATCGAGCAGATCGCCGAGGCGCAGGCCCTGGACGTCATCTCGTTGGGCATTGACCAGGATGCCCAGGCCAACTTTTTCCACCCGGAGCGCCAGGACCCCCGCCGTACCGGGGCAGGCGGCGTGCCGGTGCGCAGCGCCGACGACTACCGGGCACTCTACGCCGCCAGCCGGCGCGGCAACTACCCGCTGCTACGGACCTATTCCGGCACCGACGACTTTATCCGGCTGGCCGAGATGTATGTCGAGACGATCCAGATCGCCTGGTGTGCCATCCCCCTCTTCTGGTTCAACCAGATGGACGGCCGTGGCCCCTGGGACCTGGAAGGCTCGATCCGCGAGCACCAGCGGGTGATGGCCTGGTACGGAGAGCGCAACATCCCGGTGGAATTGAATGAAGCACACCACTGGGGCCTGCGCGATGCACCCGATGTCCTATTTGTCGTCTCAGCTTATCTGTCGGCCTATAACGCCCGCGCCCTGGGGGTACAGGACTATATCGCGCCGTTGATGTTCAACAGCCCACCCGGTCTGTCGGACGCGATGGACCTGGCCAAAATGCTGGCCTGCCTGGACCTCATCGCTCCCCTTTCATCCACCGGCAAAGGGGCTGGGAACGAGGCCCCATTCCGCATCTGGCGCCAAACGCGCACCGGCCTGCTGAGCTACCCCCTCGACGCCGACGCCGCCCGCGCTCACCTGGCCGCCAGCATCTATGTGCAGATGGCCCTCCACCCGCACATCATCCATGTCGTGGGTCACACCGAAGCCCATCATGCAGCCACAGCCGAAGAGGTGATCGAGGCCTGCAAGCTGGCCCGGCGGGCGGTCGAAAATGCCCTGCGTGGCGCACCCGACCTGACAGCCGACCCGGCCGTGCAACAGCGCCGCGCGGAACTGGTGGGCGAGGCAGAGGTGACCCTGTCTGCCATCCGCACCCTGGCCGAGCCGGGCGTGCCCGATCCCCTGATCGATCCGGCTACCCTGGCACGGGCCGTTACCAGTGGCATATTGGACGCACCTCATCTGCGCAACAACCCCTTTGCGCGGGGGCAGATTGTCACCCGGATCGACGAGCGGGGTGCCTGTGTAGCAATAGACCCGGCCACCGGCCGCCCCCTAACCGAGAGGGAGCGGATGGTTCGCCTTGGCATACCGCTGCCCTAACAAAGGAGATAGAAATGAGCAACAAAACACACTATACCGTTGTGGGAGCCGGGCATGGCGGCAAGGCCATGGCCGCCCACCTGGCCTTGATGGGGTTCTCGGTGACGTTGTACAACCGCACGGCGGCCAACATAGACGCCATCCGGCAACGCCAAGGGATCGAGCTGGAAAGCCACGAGGGTGGGCCGCACGGCTTCGGTCAGCTCACCCACATCACCTCAGATATGGGCGAAGCACTGGCCGAAGCCGACGTGATCATGGTGGTTGTGCCCTCTTCAGCCCATGCCGACATCGCCCGCCTGGCCGCCCCGCACCTGCGCGATGGACAGATCGTCGTGCTCAACCCAGGCCGTACCCTCGGCGCCCTTGAATTCACGCATGTGCTGCGCACCCAGGGTTGCCGGGCCGACGTGACGGTGGCCGAGACGGAGACGCTGATCTATGCCAGCCGCTCCGATGGACCGGCCCAGGCGCGGATCTTTAGCATCAAGGAAGCGGTTCCTCTGGCCGCTTTGCCCGCCGTTCGCACTCCAATCGTGCTGGAAGCCCTCAAACCGGCCTATCCCCAGTTTATTGACGGGGGGAATGTGCTGCAAACCGGCCTGAACAACATGGGGGCCATCTTTCACCCTGCCCTGACCCTGCTCAATGCCGGACGGATCGAGAACACCGGCGGCGAATTCCAGTTCTATATTGATGGGGTTACCCCCTCGGTAGCGCGCGTGCTGGAGGTGCTGGACCGTGAACGGGTGACCGTGGCCGCGGCGTTGGGCATCCGCGCGCGGACGGCGCTGGAATGGTTGAAAATGGCCTACGACGCCACGGGCGCCGACCTGCACGAGGCGATCCACAATCAGGTGGGCTACTATGGCATCCAGGCCCCCCGGACGCTGAATCATCGCTATATCACCGAAGATGTGCCGATGAGCCTGGTGCCGATCGCCTCTCTGGGGCAGCGCTACGGCGTATCTGTGCGCTGCATGGATAGCATCATCCGCCTGGCATGCATTATCCACAGCACCGACTACTGGCGGCGCGGACGGACGCTGGACAAGCTGGGGATTGACCAGATGAGCGTCGGCGAGCTGATACGCTACGTCCAAGAGGGAGAAGAAAAGTCTCTCTGAAGCCATTGGTCCTTCGTCAACGGAAAAACGCAATTCATGACTGCGTGGAGTATAAAAATTGCTCTGCTGGCCGAATGTGGTATACTCTTGCCGAAGCTGTTTACCCTACCGCAGGTTTTGAGCGGGTTCTGGCGGGAATCGGTTGAACTGCCCAGGCTGCGGCAGGGTGGGCTAAACAGCCACAAATCGAGATAGGAGGGCAAAGGATGAGACTCTATGCTGACAGCGCCAAATGCTCGGGGTGTCGAGCCTGCCTGGTGGCCTGTTCGCTGCACCTGTTCGGCGAGAACAACCCCAAAAAGGCCGCTCTGGCCATCGTGCCGCACTTTCCCGCGCCGGGCAGGTTCGAGGTCAGGGTGTGTACCCAATGCGGTGAGTGCGCAGCCGTCTGCCCGGTGGAGGCCATCCACCAGAACGAAAAAGGAGCCTACTATGTGGCCCCTGACGAGTGCACGCTGTGCCTGGCCTGCGTGGATGCCTGCCCTGAAGGGGTAGTCTTTACCCGACCCGATGTGGAATATGTCTGGGAATGCGACCTGTGCGGCGAATGTGTGGACGTGTGTGGCCCCAGCGTGCTGTGGATCGCCGACTAGATGAGGAGGATAGACCATGAACGGCTATGCTGGACAGATCCTGCGTGTCAATCTAACCGACGGTAGCGTTACCAAAGAGCCGACGCCAGAACAGGTGATCCGGCAATACCTGGGCGGCCGGGGGCTGGGAGCCTACCTGCTCTGGACTGAGGTGCCCCAGGGAGCCGATCCACTGGGGCCGGAGAACAAGCTGTTCATCTCAACCGGGCCACTGTCGGGCACCCTGTTCCCCGGCGCGGGCAAGATGGACTTTACCTGCAAGTCGCCGCTGACCGGCGGCTATGCCAGCGCCAGCATGGGGGGCATCTTGACGGCCGAGCTCAAGTATGCCGGCTACGACGCCATCATCCTGGAAGGGGTCAGCCCCAAGCCGGTGTACCTCTACATTGACGACAGCAAGGCCGAGCTACGCGACGCAAGCCTCTATTGGGGCCTGGGCTCCTTTGCCCTGGAAAAGCGGTTGAAGGAAGAACTGGGCGAGGAATTCCAGATCGCCACCATCGGCCCGGCCGGCGAAAAGCTGGTCAAGTATGCCTGCATCAACCATGACTTTGGGCGGCAGGCCGGGCGCGGCGGCGTGGGCACGGTGATGGGAGCCAAGAGGCTCAAGGCCATTGCCGTGCGCGGCAGCGGTGGCATCCCCATCGCCGATGTGGCCGGGTTCCTCCGGGTGGCCAAAGAGGCTTACCGCGCCTGCAAGCAGGCCGACATGTTGGCCGAGTGGACGCGCTATGGCACCATGATCGTCACCTCCTGGTGCGACGAAAACGGTACCCTGCCCACCCGCAACTTTCAGTCCGGTTCGTTCGAACATGGACTCAACATCTACGCCCCTACCTTCCGGGCCAAGATCGTATTGACCGACAAGGGCTGCTTTGGCTGCCCCAGCCCCTGCGGCAAATATTCCCACTCCCCCAAATACGGCATCTATGTGGAAGGGCCAGAGTACGAGACCAACGGCATGATCGGCTCCAACCTGGGCCTGAGCGACATCGAGGATATTGCCAAAGCCAACCAGCTCTGCGACGAGCTGGGGTTGGACACCATCTCAACCGGCGGCTGCATCGCCTGGGCCATGGAGTGTTACGAGAAAGGGGTCCTGAACCGAGAGCAGACCGGTGGACTTGACCTGCGCTTTGGCAATGCCGAGGCGGTATTTGCCCTTATCGAACAGATCGCCCACCGCGATGGCTGGCTGGGGAACCTGCTGGCCGAAGGGGTCAAACAGGCAGCGGCCGAGGTAGGCCAGGGCAGCGACAGGTGGGCCATCCAGGTCAAAGGCATGGAGCAGAGCGCCTACGCCACCCACGACGCCACCTCGATGCTGCTGGCCTACATGACAGCCGATGTGGGGGCACACCACAACCGCGCCTGGGCCATCACCTACGACATCGCCGTTGGCCGCGACCTGGTGACGCCCGAAAAGGCAGCCAAAGTGGTTGACCTGCAGCATATCCGCCCCCTGTTGGACTGCCTGGGTTGCTGCCGGCTGCAGTGGGTCGAGCTGGGCATGCCCCTGACCTCCTACGCCCCGGCCTTGACCGCCTTGACGGGCGTGGACTATTCCTGGGAAGATCTGCTGCACATCTCGGAACGGATCTGGAACCTGACCCGCATCTACTGGGTGCGGGAGGTGGAGGGGTTTGGCCGTGCCTGGGATGCGCCGCCCCGCCGCTTTGTAGAGGAACCGGCCAGCAGCGGCGTCACAGCCGGCCGGTTCACCTCGCCCGAAGCGGCCCAGCAGATGCTCGATTTCTATTATCAGCGGCGGGGTTGGGACGCCAACGGCATCCCCACGCCGGAAACGTTGGAACGGCTGGGGCTGGCCGAGCTGGTGGGCTTGTAACGCCGTGGGCGTCACGTTGGTCCCGGTCGGATTTCTCAAGGAATATGCCGGTGGCCGGCAACGGCTGGAGCTGGCCACCGGCCCTACTGTGGCCGAAATGCTAAAGACGGTGGGCATCCCGCCGGCCCTCGTGGCCGGGGTCGTGCGCGACGGCGAGCTGGTGTCGAAGGAGTATCGCCCTCAAGACGGCGAGACGATCAAGCTGCTGGCCGTTATGGGGGGTGGGTGAAAACCGGGGAGTGGCTGCCCGCTGCGGTAGATAGGAATATGCGCAAACCTCTGGCTTTTGTATTGAGCGGCGGTGGGGCACGTGGCGCGCTGCAAGTGGGCGCGATACGTGCCTTGCTCGAAGCAGGGTTCCGCCCCGACCTGCTGGTGGGCACCTCCATCGGCGCGGCCAACGCCACCTATCTGGCGGTGCGGGGGCTGAACCTGGAAGCGATAGATGGCCTGGTGGAGGCCTGGCATGCCGCCACCGAGGCCGACCTTCTGCCGGCCAACTACCTGTGGCTTACGTTACGGGTCTTGTTCAACCGGGGTGGAAGGCAACCCGCAGACCGGATCCGCGACTTTCTCATCGCCCAGGGCCTGCCGCCCGACCTGCGCTTTGGCGACATTGAGGGAGTGCGCCTGATCCTCGTCGCCGCCGATCTGAACGCCGGCCGCCCCATGCTGTATGGGCTAGAGCCACGACAATCGGTGCTGGAGGGGCTGTTGGCCTCCACCGCCCTGCCCCCGTGGTCCTATCCGCTGGAGAAGGATGGCCGCTTTTTGATGGACGGCGGCGTGGTGAGCAATCTGCCGGTCGAACCGGCGCTGACCCTGGGGGCCCGGGCCATCATCGCCCTGGACCTGTCCGACCCACGGGTCATCCCCACCGGTGGGCACAGCTTTGGGCCGTTCCTGGGCAAGCTGATGCGCACCATTGAAAAACGTCAGACCGACCTGGAGCTGGCCCTGGCAGCGGCGCATGGGGTGCCGGTGCACCACCTCATCCTGCGCAGCGACGAGCCGATACCGGTCTGGGATTTTCAACACACCGACGAGCTGATCGCGCGCGGCTACGAGATCGCCCGTCGGGAGATAGCCCGCTGGCCGCCAGAACGCCCGGCATGGTGGCGCCAGGGGATGGGCCGGATACTCGGGCGGAAAGCATGAAAAACCGCCTCGCGCGCCTCCTGAGCGCCTCGCTGCTCCTCTCCATCCTGCTCAGCCTGACCCTGTTCCTGGTGGCCGGCAGCCTGTGCCACCTCGCCCGGTCCGTTTCCGGCTGCCACCAGTGCTGCCAGCCCAGCCAGGCAGAGACACAGGCACGGCTATCTAGCTGTGGCCTGTTCTGCTGCGGCGGGCTGCCCGGCGCTCTGGAAGTGCCCCATCCGCCCCTTTTAGGCCTTACAATCATCTTGCCAGGCCTCCATGACCTGTCTGTATGCCTGGCACCCACCCCTCCTCCTCCAAAATCTTGGCTATCTGCCGTAACTGCTCAGCAAGGCGGTTAAAAGCGCACCCGAAGAGAGCACATTGGTTGGAGCGTCCTTAGAAGGACGCCGGGCCAACGGCCCTTGAGGCGCGACCTCGGTCGCTATAGGTGAGCAGTTACCCTGCCCCAAGAAAATAGACCGTAAAAGATAGCAAGATAATGGAGGAAATTACATGAAAAGAGTAAGCCTTTTTCTGATCCTCTTTCTGCTGGTGCTGCCAACCGCCCACGCTGAGGAGCCCGTGGTGCGCGCGGTGCTGTTCTGGTCAGAGTCCTGCTCCCACTGCCATGTCGTGCTGACCGAAACACTGCCGCCGCTACAGGCCAAGTATGGCAACCAGCTCGTAATACTGACCGTCGAGGTTTCGGACCAGGCCGGCTATGAATTGTGGATGTCGGCCATCGAAGCACTGCACCTTTCAACCGACCGGCTGGCCGTCCCGATGCTGATCATTGACAACCGGGCGCTGGTCGGTTCCAAGGAAATCTCTAGTCAGTTGCCCGGGTTGATCGAAAAGCACCTGGCGGCCGGCGGCCTGGGCTATCCGCCCATCCCCGGCCTGGACGCCTGGCCGAACGCGGCGACGACGCCGACGGCCACACCCTCGCCAAAAACGGCGCCCGAAAAGGCAACGGTCCACTTCTGGCTTTTCTACGACAGCCAGTGCGACAATTGCATTACCCTCTTGAAGGAAATCTTGCCGTCCATCCTGGCCAGGTACGGAGAAGGGCAGGTGGTCGTTCACAGTTGGGACCTGGAACAAGGCGATCCGTCGCTGATGTACGCTTTGGAAGCCAGGTACGGCCTGGAATATGGCGATATACCCGAAATCTTTATCGGCGACCAGGCCCTGCTAGGCAACGATGAGATCCAGGCCCGGCTGGGAGAGTTGATTGACTACTACCTGGCCCAAGGGGGCGTGGACCTGGTCCAGGCAGATCTGCCCACCCCGACGCCAGAGGCTACCGCCGTCGAAGCCCAACCGCCCATCCACCTGGCCTACTTTTACCAGCCTGGCTGCCGCGAATGCAGCCGGGTGAGCCTGGACCTGAACTACCTGCAGAAACGCTACCCCCAGCTCGTCGTCCACGAATTCGATGTCAAGGCCGAGGCGGCGCTGGGCGAGTGGTTGGGGGCGCGGGCGGGCGTGCCAGAGGCGAAACGGCTGATCGCCCCGACAGTGTTTGTCGGGAACGAGGCGCTGGTCGCTCAGGACCTGACCCCCTCGGCCCTGGAGGCGCTCGTCGCCCGCTACGCGGTGACCGGCGCCGAGGCCACCTGGGAAGGTTGGGAAACCAACCGGGCCGAGGTCAGCGGCAGCATTGTGGAGCGATTCCGCTCCTTTGGTGTGGTCACCGTGCTGGCCGCCGGGTTAGTAGACGGGTTGAACCCCTGTGCCTTTGCCACCATCGCCTTTTTCATCTCCTACCTGGCCTTTGTCGGCCGTCAGCGGCGGGAGGTGCTGGCCGTGGGCATAGCCTTTGCCCTGGGGGTGTTCTTCACCTACCTGGGGGTCGGCTTTGGCCTGCTCAAGTTCCTGGCCGCGCTGCCCTTCCTCATCGCCATCAGCCGCTGGGTATATGGCCTGACAGCGGCGCTATGCCTCCTCCTGGCGGTCGGCAGCCTGTATGACTGGTGGCAGGCTCGCCGGGGCAAACCGGAAGAGATGCGCCTCAAGTTGCCGCTGCGCCTGCGGCGGTGGATCAACCGCGTTATCCGCGAGGGGGCCGGCCTGCGGGCCTTTGTGCCGGTGGCTTTCGTCACCGGTGTCGCCATCTCGCTCATCGAGCTGGCCTGCACCGGCCAGGTCTATCTGCCAACCATCATCTTTGTGCTGGGCGTGCCCGGCCTACAGGCGCGGGCAGCCTCCTACCTGGTACTCTACAACCTGATGTTCATTCTGCCGCTGGTGGTTGTCTTTGTCCTGACCTACCTGGGCACCACGTCGGATCAGTTGGGCCGGTTTATCAACCGCCATGCGGCGGCGGTCAAGCTGGCCACGGCCGGGCTCTTTTTATTGCTGGCAGGGTGGCTGGTGGTAACGCTCGTCCAAGGAATTGCCCCCTCCACACCTGCCCAATGGTGAAAACGACCGTCCAAGCCCAGATGTCCGACCGGCACCTGCCCGGAGAGAAGGCAGGCTGAACGTCGGCCAAGCAGACGCACACCGGGCCACCGCCCGCAAGGAAAAGCAAGCGGTGGCCCGGTCGTCGTCCGGGTGGAGGAATGCTTGCCCAAGGGGCTAGGGGTTCACTAGTAACCGACTACTCCACCCTCACCTGGCTTGAGAACACCTTGCTGACTTCAGTCCGCGAACCGACAATCCGAAAGCTGGCGGCGAGCGGCAGGTGCCCTGCCGAATGGCCGACCCACACCTCGACCACGCCCGGATGGACGGCATAGCGCGCCGTCTCGTCATAGTAGCCGAGATGGTGGGTGTGCAGGCCAAAGGTCACCGTCCGGCGTTCGCCCGGCTGTAGGCTGATGCGCCGGAAGCCCTTCAGCTCTCTGATGGGACGAGGAACCCTTGCCTCAGGATGGCTGACATACAGTTGGACCACCTCATCCCCGGCACGCTGGCCGGTGTTGGTCACATCCACACTGACCTCCACCTGCCCTCCAACCGGCACATCGGAGCGGTCCAAACGCAGGTTGTCTACCACAAAGGTGGTGTAGCTCAGCCCATAGCCAAAGGGGAAAAGGGGGTTGCCCCGGAAATAGCGATAGGTGCGCCCTTCCATCCGATAGTCTTCAAAGGGCGGCAAGTCCTCCACCGAGCGGTAGAAGGTAACGGGCAGCCGCCCGGCCGGGTTATAGTCGCCGAACAGCACATCGGCCAGCGCCTCACCGCCGGCCTGGCCAGGATACCAGGCCTCGACGATGGCGGGAACGTGCCCGGCTGCCCACTCGATGGCCAACGCGCTGCCGTTGAGCAGCACCAACACCAGCGGCTTGCCCAGGGCATGGAGCCGCTTCAGCAGCCGCTCCTGGGGTTCCGGCAGGGCGATGTCGGTCCGATCGCCGCCGACAAACCCCTCGATCTGAATCGGCATCTCCTCCCCCTCCAGCCGAGGGGAAAGGCCCATGACAGCAATGATGACATCGGCCTGCCTGGCCACCTCCAGCGCCTGGCCCATGTCGTCCACGCCTGGCAGTGCCCACAGAAGCTGCACCTGGGGATCGAGGCCGGTGCTCGCGTAATCTAGCTGCAAGCGGTATAAGCGGCCGGCAGTCAGCTCGATCTCCTGGAACTTGAGCAGGGGATGGTGAAACGACTCGGACTCGGCGATCGGCTTGCCGTCCAGGGTGAGCTTGTAGCTGTTGTGGCCGTGGACGCCCAGCCGGTAGGTGCCGCTGACAGGCGGGGCCAGGAACCCTCTCCAGCGCACAGAGAAGGGGTCCCCCCACCGGCCGGTCAGCGGCGAGATGCCCTTCCACACCCAGTCCACGGTGAGGTCAATGCGGGACAGGCGAGGTTTCCCCTTGAAACCAGGGTTGTCGTAGTAGTCGGCTTTCAGGCCCTGCTCAGGCCCCGCAGCGTCTCCGGGGTGAAGGCAGTGGGCCGGAACCGGTTTCAACGGGACGATGCCATCCGCCCAGGCGCAACCCACCGCGTGGTAGATCCGGGTTGATGGGCCGACTTTGCGGCGAATCCCCTCCAAAGGAGTAACCGCGTGGTCCGGTGTGCCGCTGTAGTTGCCCAGCAGCACCGCCAGATCGTCAGCGTTGGGACCGACGACGGCAATGGACCCGATCTCCTTGCTCAAAGGCAACAGATTCCCCTCGTTCTTGAGCAGCACGATGGACTCGCGAGCTGCCTCAAGCGCCAGCGCCTGGTGCTGCGGCGAATTGACGATTTCGTATGGAATCCGGGTATAAGGTACCTGCTGAGGGGGATCGAACATGCCCAACCGAAAGCGGGCGATAAAGAGCCGCGTCACGGCCTGGTCAATGGCCTCCTCCGGCAAAAGCCCTTGCCGCACGGCATCAAGCAAAGCCGGGTAGATGCTGCCGCACTCCAAATCACAGCCGGCTTTGACGGCCAGGGCAGCGGCCTCCTCGGCCGTCCTGACCACCCGGTGCCACTCGTAGATATCTTGGATGGCGCCACAATCAGAGACGACATAGCCCTCAAATCGCCACTCTTGGCGGAGGATCTGCTGGAGCAGGGTTGGGCTGGCGCAACAGGGCTCGCCGTTGAGGCGGCTATAGGCCCCCATCACCGAGACAGCCTTGCCCTCGACGAGGCAGGCTTCAAAAGCGTGCAAATAGGTTTCGCGCAGGTCCTGCTCACCGACCCGGGCATCAAACTGGTGGCGGATCGGTTCGGGGCCAGAGTGCACGGCAAAATGTTTGGGGGTGGCGACCAGCTTCAGGTAGCGGGGGTCGTCGCCCTGAAGCCCTTTGACAAAAGATACCCCCATCGAAGCGGTGAGGTAAGGGTCTTCGCCGTAGGTCTCTTGCCCCCGCCCCCAGCGCGGGTCGCGGAAAATGTTGATGGTCGGCGACCAGAAGGTCAGGCCGGCGTAGATGCTGTGCAAGCCCAGCCGCTCTGCTTCGTGATATTTGGCCCGGGCCTCGTCCGAGATCGCAGTCGCCACCCGGTGCATCAGGTCCGGGTTCCAGGTGGCAGCCAGGCCGATGGCCTGGGGAAAGACGGTGGCCAGGCCCGCCCGGCCCACGCCGTGCAGGCACTCGTTCCACCAGTTGTACGGCGGAATGCCCAGGCGCTCGATAGCCGGGGCGTCGAACACCATCTGCGACACCTTTTCCTCTAGCGTCATGCGGGAGACCAGGTCTGCCACCCGCTCCTCAATCGGCCGTGAAGTGTCGAGATACACGGGAGCAAGCCCCGAACTCTGTTGTTGCTTAGTGGTTGTTCCTGTCGGTTCACTAGCAGACATGGCTTTCGATTCCTCCGGCATCAGGTCTCGGGACAGGGAAGGGGACCCTAGTTCCCGGAATATTTATGACATTTGACGAGCACATCATCCACATAGATATCGGCTGGGACCTGCTGCCGGCATACCTCCATCACCAGCGGGCACCGGCCCGCAAACCGACAGCCCTGCCTCAGATATTCTTCGTGTTCTACGTCAGAGAGCTTGATCGCGCTGCTCCATCGCTTTTGTGGATCCGCCTCGGGGATTGATTCCCTGAGGAGTCTGGTATAAGGGTGCTTGGGTTCCATCAACACCTGCTCCACAGGCCCCATTTCGACAATGTTTCCCCTAAACATGATGGCGATCCGATCGCTCACATAGTAGGCTGTCGCCAGATCATGGGTGATATACAACACACTGACACCCAACCCTTCCTTGAGCGTCTTGAACAGGTTCACGATCGACATTCTCAAGGAAGCATCAACCATCGAAACCGGTTCGTCGGCGATCAGAAGGGTTGGGTTGGTCAACAGGGCCCTGGCTATAGAAATCCTCTGCAGTTGCCCTCCCGAGAACTCGCTGGGATACCGGCCGGCGAACTCGTCATAGGACAGGCCAACAGCCTTCAGTTTCTGATCGATCAGCCGGATAGCCTCGCGGCGGTCTTGGGTCAACCTGTAGTTCTGAATAGTTTCAAAGAAATAGCAATCAACCGTCCGCAACGGGTTGAAGGTCTTGAAGGGGTCCTGAAAGATCGCCTGCACGCCATGGGTGAACCAGACCTTCTTGTTTCCAGATTCCACGCTCCCCCGACCTTGGTAGACAATAGCCCCTGAGGTTGGCTCTTCAAAACCCAGGATCATCCTGGCGGTAGTGGTTTTTCCACAACCACTCTCACCGGCCAAGGCAAAGATCTCGGCCGATTTGATATAAAAGGATACATTATCAACCGCCGTGATCCTGATCCGCGAGATCACACTTCCCAGGGTGAAAACTTTGGTCAGACGATCGATTTCAACGAGCTTTTCCATCTTTTCATCTTTCTCTAGCCAACCAGCAGGCAACCCTGTGATTCGTAGTCAGGGCGACGAAACGGGGCATCTGTTCGACACAGATATCGAGCCTGTCAGGACACCTGGGGTGGAAAGGGCAGCCGCTGGGGAGGTTGGCCAGGGATGGGGGGCTCCCCGGCACACTCTGCCGGGTCGCCTTGTCCCCAAACCTGGGCAGGGAGTCGATCAAATATCGGGTGTAGGGATGAACCGGCTCACCAAAGATCGTCTTGGTCGGCGCCTCTTCGACAATCTGACCGGCATACATAATGCCAACTCGATCGGCGAGAATGGCCTGAACGCCCATGTCGTGCGTGACCAGGATGATCGTGTTCTTTAGCCGCTGTTGGATCTCTTTGAGAAGTTGTACCACGCCCCTCTGAACGACAACATCCAGGGCCGTGGTGGGCTCATCGGCGATGATGATGCGGGGTTTCAGAAGCGTGGCCAGGGCAATTGTGGCCCGTTGCCTCATGCCCCCAGACAACTGATGCGGGTAGGCATCCAGAACCTCCCGTGGCAATCCCAACTCTGCGATATGGTCCCTGGCGATCCGGAAAGCCTCATCCCTCGTCTGTCCGCCCACATGGCTGGAGATGAAATCGGCATAGGTCTCTTTGAGCTTGGTCACAGGGTTGAGCACGCTCATCGAACCCTGGGGGACGTAGGAAACATACTCCCACCGCAACCTTCTCTTCTCCTTGGCCCCGAGCTCAGAGATGTCAATCTCTCCGCCAGACACGCAGTAGTAGACCTTGCCCCCCATCAGCCGCAGGGGAGGCTCGATAGCACCATAGAGTGCTTTCAAAAGCGTCGTCTTGCCGCATCCACTTTCGCCGGCGATCCCATAGACCTCATTCTCCCGGATCTCGAGGTCAATTCCGTTGACAGCCTTCACCACCTTTTGGGTACCGAACAGGTCGAGCACGTAAAAGGCCGTTAATTGTTCGGTCTTGAGTATCGTCTCGCCCATAGCCCCCCCACTACGCCCCGACACGCTGAATCCGCGTTCGCGGATCGAGATATTCACTGATGCTGACCGAGAGCCAATACAGAGCCACAAACAGGAGGACCGATAGGACAATGGGAGTCAGCAACCACCACCAATACCCCAACAGCAGGGCCTGGTAGCTGATCGCCCACTGCAGCATCGTCCCCAGCGTCGGGATGTCCATGTTCACCAGGCCAAGGATCGCCAGGGCGATCTCCATTCCAATCGCCCAGGACATGTTGTTGATCAGGGTCGAGAAGATCAGGGGCGTGGCAAAAGGCATATACTCCTTCAGCACAAGGCGCACCGTGCCTGTCCCAGATAGAACAGCCGTCTGGGTGAACTCCCGCTCCCGCAGGCTCAATATCTGCGACCGGATCACCCGGGCATCCCACGCCCACCCAAAGAAGGCCAGCAACAACCCCAAAGTCACGAGGTTCATCTTGTCTCGCACCAACATGGCCAGCAGTACGAGAATGAGAAACAGCGGCATCACCAGCAGGCCATCGCTGATGAACATCAAGACCCTGTCGGTGAACTTGCCCTTGTAGCCAGCGATCATCCCGATTAGAACGGCGATGACGCGCGACACCGCCCCGGCAATTACCGAGATGATCAGTGAGTTGCGCACGGCGAATGTGGCCTGCCAAAAGACATCCTGCCCCTTGGAGTTGGTTCCCAGCAAGTAGCGCCACGACGGCTTGAGATCCCGCGGAACAAGCCCCCAGCGGGTTGGGTCGTAGGGTGAAAAGATGGAAAGGACGGCCAGGATGAGCAGCGCCAACAGAACAGAGAAACTCAGCGCAAACCTGTAATCCCGAAAGAGATCGCGTACTATTCTCACGATGCCCCTGCTCCTTACGTGTATCGGACCCTTGGATCAAAGAGGGGGTACAGCAGATCGATGATGAGGATCGCCGTGGTAATGGCCACAATCGAAAGGAGGGTGATGCCCATGATCAGGTTATAGTCCGCCGTGATGATCGCATTATAGAGGAGCGTCCCCAGCCCTGGATAGGAAAAAACGATCTCGGTGATCAGGGCGCCGCTAAAAATCTGCCCAAGCGACAGCGCCAGGTTTGTGATCTGAGGGAGCATGGCATTCCGGATCACATATTTCGACACAATTTTGCCCTCCTCGACCCCACCCAGCTTGGCATATTGGACGAAATCCTCGGTGTTGACATTCTGCACGATCAGCTTCATGATCTGAAAATTGGCCGCTCCGCCGAGGGTGGTAAGGGAGAGGGCCGGCAAAAAAGAGTGCCAGAGCACATCCTTGATGAAAGGCCAGTTGAAGCCGGGCTGTCGCCCGATGGCGGTTCCTCCAGAAACAGGGAACCAGCGGACAACGTAGGCCAGCAAAACGAGCAGGGCAAAGGCAAAGATATAGTAGGGCAATGGCCGGATGACCATCGCCACGATGTCCAGGGCCTTGGACCACCGCTTGCGGGAAAAGTAGCCGGCCAGCCCTCCGACAATGTTGCCCAAAGTCCAGGAGATCAACGTCGTTGTCAGCAACAGGCCAATGGTCCACGGCAGCGCCGTGGCGATTAGTTTGCTCACCGGTGCAGGGAATTGGAAAAAAGAGACCCCAAAATCGGCGTGAAACAACCTCTCCCAGAAAGCGCCATATTGCTGGAGCATCGAGCCTTTGAGCCCGTACAGCTCGGTCAGGTCCTCGATAAACTTGTCCATAGAGGCCGGGTCCAGGAAGGAGCCCTGCGACCTGAGCTGGGTAATCGTCCGCTCCACCGGATCTGAGGGCATGAAGCGGGGGATGAAAAACACAGCCGTGATCCCCAAAAAGACGACGAGAACATATTGAATGAGCCGTGGGATAAGATACCGCCTTATGAACGCCATTGCTGCTTACCCTATCTGCTTCCCCGCTTGTGGGGAAGGCCCCCGGGCGGGCGTGAGCCCGCCCGCCCGGGGAGATGGATGCCTCTGCCAGCGACTATTTTCCGGTCGGCTGCAGGAACGGCGTCATGTACTTGAAGGGCCCCCAGTGGGTATAGGGCTGGGTGTAGGGGTTTTCCGATCCAGGCCAGTTGGTCCAGTAGTACTGATCCCAGGAGACAAAGCCGATGTAGCCAAAGGTCGGGATACCCGGCATCTCCTTGACCAGGATCTTGAGCCCCTCGATGCCGACCGAGACTACCTTGGCCGCATCTGCCGGGTCGGTCTCGCGCAGCCGCTTGATCACATCGTCCATCTCTGGGGACGACCAGCGGGAGGTGTGGCCCTTGGTCAGCGTGCCAACCGGCTCGATGTACGCAGAGTTGTAAAAGTCCAACACCCGGTACAGGTCCGGGCCGGCACCCCACGGCTCCTGAGCCGGCCAGTTGCCCGCCACGTCAAACTCGCCATTCCCGGTCAAGGCCGACACATTGTCCGACGGGACGTGCACGGCGTCTATGCCGAACTTTTTCCACTGCTGCACGGCTGCCGCAGCGTTCTTGAACTCCAGGTGAGACATGTCGGATCGGCTCATGACCTCGATCTTCCAGGGCTTGCCATCGGGCAGGAGCCACTTGCCATCTTTGTCTTTGGAAAAGCCGTTCTTGAGCAGCAGCTTTTCGGCCACATCGGGCGCATACTTGTACCAGCCAAGCCCGAACGTCTGAGCCACAACAGCCGGATCTTCCGACACGACATATCCCCGGTCCTTGACATACTGCACAAGCCGCTTGGGAGCATCTGGATCGTACGGTTTGAAGGTCTCGCCATTGCCCAGGTCCAGGGTGAACTCGGACAGCCACTTCTGCATCGGCTCAATGTAGTCCTTGGGATAGGCACCCAGAGAGGGGATATGAACCGGGCTCAAGGTGGCGGTGCCATCAACGGCCTGGCCTTCATACTCGACGATGTCGATTGCCAGCAGGAGCGCCCAGCGGACCTCAGGGTTGTCATAGGGGGCCTTGGCCGTGTTGAACGTCAGGCCGGTGAGGCATGGGTCGTTGTTCACAACCCAGGGGAAGGTCGGCTGGTAGGCGCGGTTGGTCTTGCCCTGGGCCAACGCCGCCTTGAGGCCCTCGGCCGACAGGTCTACCGCGTCGAGCTGATGCGTCAACTGGGCCAGGATCTTGGCCCCCTCGTTGGCAAAAGCCTGGAAGACGATGTACTTGGGCTTGGGCTCACCGTAGAGGATGCCCGTCGGGCTCTTGTCCCAGTCGGCCCGCTTTTCCCAGATGGTCCAATAGCCGTTCGGGTCAAAGCTGTGCAGCTTGTACGGCCCGGTGCCGACGAAGGGGTTGAACTCAAAGGTCACCGGATCTGCTACCTTTTCAAAGATATGCTTCGGCATGATCCAGGTGCAGCCCCAGCGGTCCAGGAAGGTGGTGTGGAACCGCGAGTTGGGCTGCTTCAGCTCGAACACGACGGTATAGTCGTCGGGAGCAGACACAGAGGCGACGTTGTCCACGAAAAAGCTGTGGGCGTTAAAGCCCTCATACTTCATGAGCGTCTCGATGGTAAAGACCACATCGGCTGACGTAAAGGGCTCGCCGTCGCTCCAGGCCACACCCTGGCGGAGGGGGATCGTCACCTGGGTAAAGTCCTGATTGTACACCGGGTCACCGGCAGCCAGGCCGTTGACGATCTTGCCGGTAGCAAAGTCAACCGACCACAGCGGCTCGTTCGCCAGGTTCTGCATGCCGCGATCGCGCCACTTCCAGCCAACCCACTCGTTAAAGTTGCCAGGGGTTGCGACACGGCCGGTGAGGATGCTGGCAATGAGCGTCTCGCTGCGAGGGAGAACGCCCAGCACGGCCGGGGCCTCTTCCTTCTTCTCAGGGACCGGCGTGGCCGTGACGACGACCTCCTTCGTCACCTCCTCCTTGATGATTCTGGTGACCTCAACCGGTGCGCCCTCGACAACCTTAGTCTCGACGACGACCCGTGTGACCTCGACGGGTACCTGTTTTTCTATAACCTGAGGGGTAGGGGTCGGGCCACAGGCGGCAAGGATCAAACTCGCCACCACCAACAGGCTCAATGTAGCCAGAATTGACTTGCGCATCTTACTTCCTCCTTTGATCTTTTTCAAATGGTTTGGTAAACTAGACCTTGTGTGGGGAATCTATCCCCCACGAGCCGGTGCAGGTCTTCTCTCTGTTGCGCGCAGGCAGAAGACCTGCTCCTCTTTCTTGGACCTCCTATCCAGATGCCAACCACCTCCTTTCCGCTTTCGGCACCGTTTCCGGGAACGGTACCGAAACCCGCTAAAAAAAACTACCCACCTAGATAGCGCCCACAAGCGGCCGGCAGGAATCTCGAACAACGAGCTGTGTGGGCATCTTGTACACCGGGTCGTCAACAGACTCCCCCTGGATCAGACGGAGCAGCATCTCGGTGGCCACATAGCCCATTTTGTCCAAAAACTGATCGACCGTGGTCAGAGGCGGATTGAAATAGGCCACCTCAGGGATATTGTCAAAACCGACCACCGACAGATCGTCGGGAACGCGCCACCCGGCCTCACCCGCCGCTTCGATCGCACCGAGGGCCGATTGGTCGTTGGCGGCAAAGATCGCCGTCGGTGGGCTGGGGAGCGACAACAACTGCTGAGCACACCGTCCGCCGGCCTCTTTGGTAAAGTCGCCGATGGCGATCAGATCCGGATCCAGGGCGATGCCCGCCTGTTGCAGGGCAGCCTTGTACCCCTGCAGCCGTTGCTGGGCACATTGCAGATCGGGACGCCCGCCGATAAAGCCGATGCGCCGGTGCCCTAAACCAATCAGGTACTCCATCGCTGCCAGAGCACCCTCGTAGTTTGTGGCGATGACCGTTGGGCACTCGGGGCATTCATTGTTGGGGTCAATGGCCACAACCGGCGCCGTTGTGGAAAAGGTGGTAGCAGCCGGGGTAACCACAATGATCCCATCGGTGATGCTGCCGTTGAGGAGAGAGACGTAGTGCTGTTCGCGTTTGGCCTTGGAGCTGTATTTGATGCTGCCGCTGGTGTAGGCGATCAGGTCATAGTCGAGGGCGACAATAGCCCGGTGGATGCCCTTCATCACCTGGATGCAGAACGGGTCTTCCAGGTCGGGGATGATCAGGCCGATCACACCAGTCCGCCGGCTGCGCATACTCCTGGCCGCCAGGCTGGAGGTATAGCCCAGCTCGGCGATGACGCTTTGCACTTTCTGATAGGTCTCAGGGGCTACATCGTCCTTGTCGTTGAGCACCCGCGAGACGGTCGAAACCGACACGCCGGCGGCCCGGGCCACATCCTCGATGGTGATATTCTTGTTTCTGCGTTTCCCCAGAGACGTCGTTTCCACCTGATCCCCCGTTGAGAACGGTCCCGGTATCGTTGCCGGTAACCTTTTCATATTATACCAGAAGGCTGGACGTTTGTCAAGACCCTATCGAAGAAATTTTTGGCGAATTTTTCAGGACCAAGCAACTGCTCTTCGACCGAGGACGCGCCTCAAGGGCCATTGGCCAGGCGTCCTCCCACGAGGCCACTCCAAATAGGTCACTGACCCCTCACATTTCCCGCCGCCCCTCCAGCGCCCGGCTGAGGGTTACCGCGTCGGCATACTCCAGGTCGCCGCCCACCGGCAACCCCCGCTCAGGTCCTAGATCGCCAGGTCGAACGGCAGATCGCTGATGTCACGCAATCGCTTGCCGTCCACCATCAGATGATACATTTCACTCAGAGTCTCATCGCCGATTTCCAGAACCGCGTCCCCTAATTCGTAAAGCGCCATGTGGTATACGCAATCCACATCGCCGGTTCCCAGAGCGACCGACGCTATCCGGCTGGGCAACGGCTCAGCAGTCACAATGACAATGTGAGGCGTATTTCCTTTGCGGTTGCGGATCAGGTTCAGGCCCTCGGTGCGCGCATTTTGAGAACGGTCACTACGAATCGTCCATTTGCACGAGATACTGGCATGGAGAATTGGCCTCGTACTATTGCTAGCCCGCAACGGCGTCAACTTGGCTGTGTCGCCTTGTAGGATGTTGGCATCCCGGTTGATCAATGGGTCTGGGACAGGGCTTCGTCCAATCACGATATCCGGCTTCACCAAATAATCCCCCAGGGTTGCGAGCATAGCGGGGTGTTGTTTCAAGACGCGCGCCAGGTCGGCCAAATGTTCATACTGGTCAAAAGAGGTAATGTCGCCGTGAACAGAGAACAGCCATTCACCAGGACGAAGATGTTGGATGAGGCGGAACGCTCTCTCGAGATAATCCCGCGTCAGGGTCTCAAACAGTGAACCGGTTCTCTGTCCCGTCGGAGGCCGGGGGCAAAGCGCAAATCCCATTCTGGTCAGGATACCATTGGCTATCTGAACACTTTTCTCGCTATCCCTGTCCGCAATCGTAGGCACACCATTGCGATATCCCAACACCTGCTGACAAAGCATCTCATGGTACGCCCGGCGTAACTGAGCTAAATTCTCCATCAAATGCTTCCGCCCTTTTCTGGCTTGAGAAAGCCGATCACATATTCCTCGTGCATGCGTTCTTCAATCTGCGAAGTGGCTGTGGACCGAGTACGTCGCGCCGGCATCATGCGTCGGTCACGATCTAACAAACGAACTGCAATGCCAACGAGGTCCAACCCAACCTGTTTTCCAATCTCGCCCAGGCATACGTCTGTCCGAGTGTCAATGCCACGCATCGTAGACGATCCAACTACAACAATAGCGGCCCTGTTCGGTTTCAAAACGCGGGCCATCTCGGCCAGACAACGGGTCATCTCTGAATAATAGCGATGCAATACTCTGGCTTTGTTCCGGTCCACTCGGCTTATTTCAGCAATCACCTGAGCAGCGCAATCCGGCAGATCAACCAATCGGAAATTCGAGACGGAATCATGGCCTATATATTCCTGTCGCAATTGCGCAAGGCTATCCAGGGAGTAACCCAGCCAGACCAATGAGAATTTGTGCGCCCGCATATAGTCAATGGCATTGGAAGCATAAGGAGGAGACGTTACAATCAGATCAACCGTCTGCTCTCCTAAAGCCAGATTCTGTGCATCGCCGCGTACAACGTCAACCGCCCCTCCCCCAAATGCTAACGAGGTGAGGCTTTCCAGGTTCTTGTTTAGCCGCTTACGGTACTCGTCGAGTGCCGAACGCGGCACCTTGTCTTGAACACGGTGAGGACGTGTATGCGCCAGGTCTCGCGCCAATGAGACGCCACCGGACTTGGTGATAATGATCGCCGAAAACACCAGTTCCAGGAATCTCCGTATGCCTGGTTCTCGAACCCGTTCGATCTCCTGGAGCAGAGCCTCCAGCTCGATTTGAGTAGCAGGTAGGAACCAATAATCAATGAATTTGCGCTCCGCATCTCCAAACCGGGCATCCAAATCCTGGCGTAACCCTGGCCCATCTTTGTACACCCTCTCTTGGGCCCGGCGAAATATCTGGCCGCCAACTACTGAAGCCTCTTCCAATGCCAGGGGTGTGACCTTGACCTGACACAAGCGCAAAGCCATAGGATCGATATCAAAGCCAATACCCTGGCGGCCGGCCAGGAACGCTTCCAAAACCGTGGTTCCCGATCCCACCATAGGATCCAAGACCACGTCTCCAGGCTCAGTCAACTCCTCGATAAATTTCCGCGGCAACTGGGGTGGGAATTTGGCAGGAAAGGCATGAAAGTTGTGAGAGGCATAGGCGCTATCCTCGCCGTGGAAATCAAGGTTGCCAGACAAAAGCGCAACAAGCCGCTCGCGACAACTATCTCCGAGGGGCGATCGTGGCGGCTGCAGTACGGTGGCCGGGAATGCAAGTTGCTGCATAGGTCACTGCCCCCTCACATTTCCCGCCGCCCCTCCAGCGCCCGGCTGAGGGTTACCGCGTCGGCATACTCCAGGTCGCCGCCCACCGGCAACCCCCGCGCCAGCCGCGTGACACGCACCCCCGCCGGTTGGAGGAGGCGGGCCAGGTACATGGCCGTCGCTTCACCCTCCAGGTTGGGGTTGGTGGCCAGCAGCACCTCACGCACCGAACGGTCCTGCAACCGAACTAACAGATCCTTGATGCGCAGCTCATCAGGGCCAATGCCTTCCACCGGCGAGATGGCCCCGTGCAAGACATGGTACAACCCCTTATATTCCCCCGTCCGCTCGATAGCCACCACGTCCAACGGCTCCTCGACGACGCAGATGATGGAGCGATCGCGTCCCTCGTCGCGGCAGATGGCGCACGGGCTGGCCTCGGTGATGTTGAAACAGGTGGTGCAAAACACGACCTTTTGCTTCAGGTCGCGCAGGGCCGCCGCCAGGGCCTCGGCCTGTTCGGCCGGCCGGCGGAGCAGGTAAAAGGTCAGCCGCGAGGCGGTCTTGGGGCCGATGCCGGGCAGTTGGGCAAAGGCCTCGATCAGCCGCGTGACCGGCTCAGGGGTGACGGCCGGCATCAAACAACACCCTCAGCCCAGCAGGCCGCCCAGATCACCCAGGCCGCCTAGCCCCCCCAACCCGCCGGTGAGGGCACCGATCTGCTCGGCGGCCATGGCCTGTGAACGCTCAAGGGCCTCATTGACGGCGGCAACGATCAGGTCCTGGAGCATCTCTACATCATCGGGGTTCACCACTTCGGGATCAATGGTGATCGCTTGCACCCGCTGTTGTCCGGTCATCACCACCGTGACAACCCCGCCGCCGGCGGTGGCGGTGACCGTTTGCTCCCCCAGCGTTTCCTGGGTGCGGATCATCTGTTCTTGCAGGCGCTGGATCTGCTGCCGGATGTCCGGCCGTCCCCCCGGCCGGCTGGCCTGGATGCGTCGTCCCTTACCTTTTGCCATAAGTCCTCCTGTTTTCTATGGTTCTACAATCTTGGCCTGCCCCCCCCGCTCCGCTGCCCAGCGGGAGATCTGGTCCAGGGCATGGTCCTCAAGAGGCGATCCAGATGGCGCCGGTTCGGCAGGATCCGGGGATGACGGCCGGTACTCGGAAGCCAGCACCAGCTTTACCCGACACCTGGTATGCAGCACCTCGGACAGAGCCTCAAGGATCTCAGTCCTGCGCTGCGGATCGCCCAGTTTGTCCCGCAGAAAGGGAAAGGGAAAGGTCACAACGATTTCGTCGCCGCACACCTCCACCGGCTTGCAGCCGGTATTGAGCACCCCTTGGGTGGTTGGGTTGCGCTGGCGCACCACCTGCAACACCTGATCCCAGGCCTGCTGCACCCGTTCCAGGGTCAAGGGTGTGCCGGCAAGGCTTTCGGCTTTGGCCGGCGGCCCGGCCTGGTACAAGCTCTGTTGCTCGGCCATGCGCTGGCCCGCCGGTTTGGGCGCGGCCGCAGGGGGCGGGGTCGGCCTGGCCACCTCCTCCTGGCGCGCCGCCGGCGGCGCGGCAACCGGCGCTTCCCCTTCCAACAGGCTTTCCACCAGGGCCATCTCCAGCGGCAACTGGGGGATGGCCTGCAAGCCGCCCTTCAGGTCATTGGCTGCTTCGTTGAACAGGCGGATGGCCCGCAGCAGCCGCGCCATTGGCATCCGCTCGGCCTGGGCTTCCATCTGGGCGGCCTGCTCGGCAGTGGCGTTGAGCAGGCGTGTGCCGGCCCCCTCCTTGATCAGGAGCAGTCCGCGCAGATATTCAACCACTTCCCGGCCCAACTGGCGGGGGTCGGCGCCGTCATCCACGGCGCGGTTGATCCAGTCGAGGCCACCGGCCGCATCGCCTTCGACCAGGCAGCTTGCTATCTTGCCCGCCGTCTCGCCGGCGGTGGTACCCAGCACCATCTGCACCTGGCCCAGCGTGATCTCGTGGCCATAGCTGGCAAGCTGGTCCAACAGGCTGATGGCATCGCGCAGCGCGCCGGTGCCCTGGCGGGCGATCAGATCCAGCGCCGCCGGTTCCACGGTCAGCCCTTCCTGTGCGGCGATGGCGGCCAGCCGGTCTACGATGGCCTGCAACGCAATCCGCTTAAAGTCAAACCGCTGACACCGCGAGGTAATAGTCGCGGGGATCTTGTGCGGATCGGTGGTGACCAGGGTAAAGATCACGTGCGGCGGCGGCTCCTCCAGCGTTTTGAGCAGCGCGTTAAAGGCCGGTTCGGTGAGCATGTGCGCTTCGTCCAGGACATACACCTTAAAGCGCCCCTCGCTGGGCCGGAACCCGACCTTTTCGCGGATGTCGCGGATCTCGTCAATGCCCCGGTTGCTGGCCGCGTCAATCTCGATCAGGTCCAGCAGCCGGCCCTCGTTGACCGCCTGGCACAGGGAGCAGGCGTTGCAGGGCCGTTCCTCCGGCGGAGCCGTGCAGTTGACCGCCTTGGCCAGCAGCCGGGCGGTGGTCGTCTTGCCGGTGCCCCGGGGGCCGGTGAACAGATAGGCGTGGCGGATTCGGCCCTGGCGCAGCGCGTTGCGCAGCGTGGTTGTGATCGGCTCCTGGCCCACCACCTCCTCGAAGGTTTGGGGACGGTATTTGAGATAAAGCGCCTGAGCAGACATTGGCTCTCCTTGTCCTGCCTGCCTAGTTTACCAGAGATGGGCGGTTTCTGCAAAAGAAGAAGGGGTGCATTCCTGCACCCCTAACCCGGACGAGATGGAACCGACAACAACGTCTCTCCACCACGAAAACAACAGGCTCTGAACGAACTACGAGCCAGGCCTTCATCCAGCTGCTACGGTCACAGCAGCCGGCCGCCGGCCATCCCCGCCCGGCGGCGCCGATACTTGCGCAGGTTCCTCACGGTGGAACTGGCTGGTGTAGAGCTTGTAATACTCGCCGCCCAGGTCCAGCAGTTGTTCATGAGCCGAACGCTGGGGCGTGCTGGTCGCCTGTTCGACGATCCGCCCGTCTACCAGCATCAGCACCTGGTCGGCGTTGCGGATGGTGCTCAGGCGGTGGGCGATGACAAAACTGGTGCGCCCCTTTAACAGATCCTCCAGGGCGCGCTGGATCAACCGCTCGGTGCGGGTATCCACACTGGAGGTCGCCTCATCCAGGATCAGGATGCGCGGGTTTGCCAAGGCAGCCCGGGCGATGGCGATCAGTTGGCGCTGCCCCTGGCTCAACCCGGCGCCCCGCTCGCCCAGCACGGTGTTGTAGCCGTCGGGCAGGCGCTGGATAAAGTCGTCGGCATGGGCCAGGCGGGCGGCGGCTATCACCTCCTCGTCGCTGGCATCGGGCCGGCCAAACCGGATGTTGTTCAGCACCGTGTCGCTGAACAGGAAGGTGTCTTGCAAGACGATGCCGATCTGGGCACGCAGGCTGGCGGCGGTAACGTCGCGCACGTCATAGCCGTCAATGCGCACCGCGCCGCCGACCACATCGTAAAAGCGCGGGATCAGGCTGATAATCGTCGTCTTGCCTGCCCCGGTTGGCCCAACGATGGCCACCATCTGGCCCGGCTCGGCCCGGAAGCTCACCTCGCGCAGCACCGGCACGCCCGGCTTGTAGGCGGCCTCCACATGGTCAAACTCGACATAGCCGGTGATGGGCGGCAGGGGCACGGCATCGGGCCGATCCTGCACCTCGGGCACGGTGTCCAGCAGGCCAAAGATGCGCTCGGCGCCGGCCACCGCGCTCTGCAGGTTGGTCCACATCACCGAGATCTGCTGGATCGGCTGGTTGAAGCGCTGCACATACTGCATAAAGGTAATGACCAACCCCAGCGAGATAGCGGTCCCGCCCAGCGACTGCCCCCGCAGCAAAAAGATGCCGCCGACAATAGTGGTGATGGCCATGGCTATGTAGCCCAATGCCTCCAGGCTGGGCGACAGCGCCGCCGTAAAGGACACGGCCCGGATGTTGGCATCGCGGTTGGCCGCATTGACCGCGCGGAAACTCTCGATGTTGGCCTCCTCGCGGCTAAAGGCCTGCACCTCGCGCACACCGGCAATGCTCTCCTGCAGATCGGCGTTGACCTGGCCGATGGCCACGCGGGTGCGGCGAAAAGCCCGCCGCGCCTGGGTCGAGAACCACCAAGTGGCCAGGAACATAAAGGGCACGGCCGTCATGCAGATCAGGGCATAGGCCCAGCTCGTGGTCAGCATAGTGACTGCCACCCAGATCAGGAGCAGCACGCCGCTGCTGACCTGGACCAGGACAAAGCTGATCGCCTGTTGGAGGGTATCCATGTCGTTGGTGATGCGGCTCATCACGTTGCCGGCCTCGTTTTCGGCGTAATAGCTCAACGACAAGCGGTGCAAGTGGCGAAAAACCTCGACGCGCAGGCCCTTGAGCACATGCTGGCCGGCCCAGGCCATCAGGTAAAACTGCAAGCCGCTCATCAGCGACCCGGCAGTAAACAGGCCGATAATGAGCAGGATGAGCCGCCCCAGGCCCTTCACATACTCCCCTGCCGCTGCGCCAGGGCCGGGGGTGCCGAGCCAGCAATTGGTCTGAGAGGTGCTCTGCACCGTGCCCAGCAGCGAGTCGCCCTGGAAAGCCGCCGTAGGCAGCCCCTGGGCGCTCCCGGCCATCCGGCTGACCAGGGCCGGGGTCAGGTAACAGTCCACCGCCTGGCCGGTGAGCTTGGGTTGCAAAACCTGGACGTAGGTGCTGCCCAGGATCAGCGCCAGGACGACGATCAACACCGACCAGTAGGGTTTGAAATAACGCACCAGCCGGCCCAAGGTCCTGCCCACGCGGGTTGGCTTCCTGCTTTCCTGGGCTAAGATGTGGCGAGGTCCGCCGCCAAAACCATGCATGATTTCTCTCCTGTTCTCATCAAACGTAGCGTTTTACGCCGGCATCGTCTCCGCCACCTGTTCCGGTCCGGCGGCCAGGACCGCATCCTCGACCAACTGCGAGGAATAGATCTCGGCATAGATGGGGCTGTTTTCCATCAGCTCCTGGTGTGTGCCCTGGGCAACGATCTGCCCCTTGTCCAGCACCAGGATCAGGTCGGCGTTGCGCACCGTGCTGATACGCTGAGCGATGACGAAACTGGTCCGCCCCTGCATCAGGCGGGTAAGCGCCTGCTGAATTTGGACTTCGGTCGCCAGGTCCACATTGCTGGTCGAGTCGTCCAGGATCAGGATGCGGGGGTCCATCAGGAGCGCCCGGGCGATAGCCACCCGCTGCTTCTGTCCGCCGCTGAGGGTGGTGCCGCGCTCCCCCACGACCGTGTCATAGCCCTCGGGGAAGCTCATGATAAAGTCGTGGGCCGCTGCCGCTTTGGCCGCAGCGATCACCTCGTCCATGCTCGCCTCAGGTCGGCCAAAGGCGATATTGTCACGCACCGTGCCGCTAAACAGCGTCGTATCCTGGAGGACGATGCCGATCTGCGCCCGCAACGAATCCAGGCACACGTCGCGCACGTCATAGCCGTCAATCTTGACCGCCCCCGACGTCACATCGTAAAAGCGGGGGATGAGGTTGATGATGGTGCTCTTGCCGCTGCCGGTTGCGCCCAGCAGGGCAATGGTCTGACCGGGCTGGGCCTCAAAACTCACCCCCTTCAGCACCGGCTCGCCGCTGCCAAAGTAACGAAAGGTGACATTTTCAAAGGTCACGTGGCCCTTCACCGGCGGCAGGTTGATCGCATCCGGCTTGTTCTGCACTTCACTTTGGGCATCCAGGATCTCAAAGATGCGCTGCGCCGAAGCCCCGGCCTGCGACATCTGGTTGATGATCATGCCCAGCATCCCCAATGGGAAAAAGACAAAGATCAGGTACAGGCTGAACTTTTGCCACTCGCCAAAGGTCATGGTCCCGTAGATGATCTGCTTGCCGCCGAAATAGAGGATCAGCACCTGGCCGACGTTCATCAGCAGGAACACCACCGGGAACAGGAAAGAAAAGATGCGCGCCACCTGGATCTGCTGCTGCATCAGATCCTCGGCCGATTGGTCAAAGCGGGCCTGCTCCTGCGGCTCGCGCACAAAGGCCTTGACCACCTTGATGCCGGCCAGGTTCTCCTGCAAGATGGTGTTCAACCGCGACAGTTTTTGCTGCACTTTTATAAACAGCGGCTGGGTCATCCGCCCAAAGACCAGGAACAGGACCATAGCCAGGGGCAGCACCGGCAGGAGGGTAAGCATCAACGTCGCGTTGGTGGCGAACAGGATGATCAGGGCCGCGATCAGGATAACCAGTGACTGCACCGTCATCATCAACCCCTGGGCGATAAACATCCGCACCTTCTCCACATCGTCGGTAGCGCGGATCATGAGCTGGCCGGTCTGATTGCGGTCGTGGTAGCTGAACGACAGGCGCTGGATCTTGGCAAACAGCTCGTTGCGGAGGTCAAAAGCCACGCTCTGAGACACCCGCTCGGCGTTGTAGGTCTGGGCGAAGGCGAGAAAGGCCCGGATCACGGCAAAGGCCGCGATCAGCAGCCCGGTCGAGATCAGGATCGTCTCGGCGTTGTTCTGGTAGCGGGCCAACTGCTCGGCGGTCCAGCCCAGCCTCTGCAGGGCCAGAGCCTGGAAGGCGAGGGGCAGCCGGGCGAGCTGCCGGGCAGTAAAGCCGTTGGTCACCGCATCAATGATGCGTTGGACAAACTGGGGCACCATCAGCTGGGCGGCCGTCGCCACAAAGAGAAAACTGTAGGCCATGATGGTCAGGCGCTTGTAGTGCCCCAGGTAGCGGATGGCGCGGCCGATCCCCGACAGGCTCGGGGGGCGGCTCATCGCAGGTGCAGTTTGTGCTTGCAAGGGTATCCTCCCATATCAAATTGCGTGTGAATTGACCTGATAAGGCAAGTGGCCGGCATTTGCCCTATCCTCTTCCCTACTTGTGCCAGTTCGGCCCGGCCAGGCCCTCCAACAACAGGTCAACGAGTTGTCCAAAATGATCCGGCGGCGGCGGCATCGGGCAGCCGTGACCCAAAGGCCACATCTGGCGGAAGAAGAAGAGGCGCAGCAGATCGCCGACCAGTTCGGTATCCACATCGGCGCGGATCTCCCCGCAGCTCTTTGCCTCGTCCACCAGGTCGTTGAACAAGCTGTGAAAATGGCGCCGGACGTGGGCCGGCGGCGGAGGCGGCGGATTGCACAACGAGGCGGCAAATGCCCGACGCGACAGCTCGAGATTCCGAGCAGCATACTCGTACATCAGGCGCAGCAGCAACTTGATGCGGGCCACCGGACTGGTTGGCGCCCCATGCCCCACATCCAACTCTACCCGCACCTGCTCCAGGCCCCACATGGCCAGCTCCCCCAAGAGTGCCTCTTTCGACGAAAAATAGTTGAAAAAGGTCCCCTTGGCAACGTCGGCCCGTTCGGTGATCTCTTCCACCGTTGTGGCCTCGTACCCTTTTTCATGGAACAGGCGTACTGCGGCTTCGAGCAAAGCCTGGCGCGTTTCTAGCTTTTTCCGATTGCGGCGCGATAGCACCTCTTCCACAGCCGTCTCCGTCTGAACATGACCACAGAACAAATATGACCAGGGTCATATTTTACGCAAGCCGCACAGATTGTCAAATCCACACAGCCCGTTTGCACGTTTCCCACCGCCACAACCAAAACGGGCCAGGCTGCAGAGCCTGGCCCGCCAATCCCTCCTCGTATCATGCCAGGGGGTCACCTTGCCGGTTCGCCCTTCAGGTACGCCTCCATGTACGGCATAAAGTGGGGGATGACCAGCGGCAGCATCTTGGGCAGCAGGTTGCCCATCGCCGCCGGCATCAGGTCGGGCATCTGTTCCTCCATCTGCTTGGGCATGGGGATGCGCCGGCCGACAGCCGCCAGCATGGCCGGCATCACCTTGGGCATCATGCCCGGCATCAGACGCGGGAACAGGAAGGGCATCATCGGCTTCATCACGGCGATCATGGCGTCGCGCACCGGGCCAGGCGAGGCCTTGACCATCTTCATCATCCCCCGGAAGGGAGCCGGCATGGCCTCGATCATCTCCGGCAGGAGGCTGGCCATGAACTCGGCCATCGCTTCCGGCTTGAGGAGGCGGATCATCGCCTCGAACACGGTCCACATCTCCAGCGCATACGCCGTCGGGTCGGGATGCTCGATGCCGGCGCCTTTACAGGCCAGGTGGGCCAGGTCAATGATCGGCAGGTCGCGGCCGGTCTTGTCGGCCGTCACCCGGAACTGGACCTCACAGCAGGGGCAGGAGGCAATCAACGCCTGGGCGCCGGTCGCTTCTGCCTCGGCCAGGCGGACATCGCCCACCCGCTCGCCGACGTCGGGATCGGCCACCAGGCTCAGCACCGAGCCACAGCAGTGGGCCTGTTGGCGGTTGTGCTCCATCTCCACGAATTCGATGCCGGGGATGGCCTGGATCAGCCGGCGCGGCGCCTCGTAGATGTTCCCGGCCCGGCCCATGTGGCACGAATCGTGCCAGGTGACCTTCATGTTGACCTGATGGTCAAAGTGAAGCGCGCCGGCCTGGATCCTGTCGGCCAGGATCTCGCTGTAGTGCCTGCTCTCGAACGGGTAGTCAATGCCCAGTTTCTTGGCCCACTCCGGGTAAAAGGTGTGCCACACCAGCCAACAGGCCGGGCAGGAGGTGACCACAGTTTTGACGCCACGGGCCTTCATGGCCTCGATGTTGTGGCACATGATCTCCTCCCAGGTGTCCCACAGGCCGGCGACCAGCATGGGGATGCCGCAGCAGGCTTCGTCGTGGCCCAGGTAGGTGAACTCGACGCCAGATTTGTACAACAGGCAGGCCGTGGCCTGGGCAATGTCGTTTTCGACATAGGAGGCGGTGCAGCCGGGGAAGTAGGCCACCTCGGCCCGCTCCGGTAGCTTGCCCAGCATCTCGGGCGGCATCCACTTGGGCCGGTCGGCGCGGTAGGCAGCCCAGATGTTGTGCTCTTTGCGCAGCGACTGGCGCATGATCTCAAAAGGCGGGAAGGTCAGGCGCTCCTCGTCGTGGATCAGGTGGCCGCGCAGCTTGAGCCAGCTCGGCTCGATCGGTAGGTCCTCACAGCAGCGGACGTTGCACAGCTCGCAGGTGGTGCAGGCCAGGATCGAATCCACCATCTTCTGGTTCCAGTCAGCCTTGCCCTGCATGTACTGGCGCAGGTAGTACCACTTGCCGCGCGGCGTCTGGCTTTCCCAGCCGCGGCCGTAATACTGGTCGCACTCGTCCACGCAATAGCCGCACTGCGAGCAGGCATAAGCGTACCAGGCCACGTCGCCGGGGATGCCCCGGCGGCCCTGACCGTCGGTGCGCTCGCCGATGGGCGACCTGGCGCTGTTGCCAAACAGCCGCACCACCGGCTCAAAGGCCCCGGCCAGGCCCATAAAGGCCGACAGCAGCGGCTTGCCGCCCAGGACCTTGCCCGGATTAAAGAGGCCACGCGGGTCCACCTGCGACTTGAACTCGCGCAGGCGGCGCAGTCGGTCGGCGCCCAGGACGCGCTCCGCTTCACCCGTGAAATAGAGCCCCGTGGCGTAGGCCCGCCCGCCATGCTTCCTGGCGACCTTGAGCGCGGTCAAGGCCAGGCCAAAGGCAAAGTTAAAGCTGAATTTGCGTTCGTCGTGGAGGATAAAGCCCAACAGGGTCACGTCATCTGCCTCGCCGCTGACGGGGTGGGCGGTGACCATGCCTTCCATCAGCATCGGCAGCTTGATGCGGCTTTCGATCTCGTGCAGCGCCTGGCCCAGGTTAGACAGCGGCACCACCACCTCGCTGGGAGCGGTGCTCGGCCCCAGCCGCTTGCCGTGCATCAGGTTAAAGCGCTCGTCCCACTCGTGCTGGACGATCTCGCCGTCCAGCAACTCGCCACCCGCCTCGGTCACCAGCGCCGGCAGGTGGGCGGCAATGGCTGCTCGCCGCGATTCGGGGGCAACAAACAGGGCGATATACCCCTGCGGCAAGATGGGCCGCTCTTCCTCGACCACGTGGCCATGCTCCATGTGAGGTGGCAGGTTGTTGTGAACCTCGGCCATGGTCGGATTGATAAAGCTGATTGACCACAAGGGCAGTCCAGCCTGGCGCACGGCGCCCAGCACCTTCGCCAGGCTGTCGGCGTCTGGAAAGCGAGCCCCCCACAACGCGTCCGGCTCGTAGCGCCGCACCCGGATCGTCACCTGGGTGATCAGGCCGGTGATCCCCTCAGCCTCGCTAACCAGGTCTAGCTCTTGGCCGCTGAACTCGCGCGCCTCGCCGCTCGGCAATACCACCCGGCAGGAGACGACGTTCTCGCGGAAAGCGCCATACTCGTAGGCGCCAAAGCCCACCCCACCCTGGGCCAGCCAGCCGCCCACGGTCGAAGACGGCGCGCTGGAGGGATAGGTGCGCAGCGCCAGGCCTTGTTCATGCAACGCCTTTTCCAGCTTTTCCCAAACGACACCCGGCTGCACGGTGACGGTCATGGCTTCGCTGTCCACGGCGATGATCTGGTTCATCCAGGCAAAATCCACCACCAGCCCCCCCCTGACCGGCATCACACCGCCATAGCCGGAGGTGGACTTGCCACGCGGCACAAGCGGGATGCCATAGGTGCGGGAAAAGGCAGCCAATTGGATCACCTGCTCCTCGGTCAACGGCTGAACCACGGCCGCCGGCAGGCTGTTTCCCACCAGCGGTTTGACCAGGCTGGGCAGCGAGCCTACATCGTGGCTATAAAAGATCCGCTCCATCCGGTCAAAGGCCACCCGGGGGCCAAACATCTGACGCAACGCTTCTTGCAAGCTAGTCGGCAAATTTCTCATTTTATCCACCTCCTTCTTATCGCTCTTTATATCCGCTGATCTCGGCAATGCGTCGCAGGCGGCCCAGCAGGTTCAGCCGCTCGGCACCGATTTCGGAAAAGGTAGCGGCTACACGCTGTACCAGGCGAGAAAGCTGCTGTTGTCGTTCTCGATCCAGGACCGGGACGGAACCCCAAGCCCTCTGGAGCTCCTGAGCCTGCAGGCTGGTGGCCGCGGCCAATTCGGCCAGAGGCGCCGGCTGCCCCACGCCGTCGGCGGGAGGTTCCAGGAACTGGCCGGCATGTACGGCGGCGACGAACCGGCCTTCGATCTCGATCCACGCCCAGACATAACGCAGGCCGGCGTGGCAGGTGGCAAACTGCGGCGCGTTCCCTTCGGCCAGGCGCGGGGCGAGATCTGATTCCGCCAGGGCCGCTCGCCACGAACCGATGCAGCGCTGCCGGCCGGCCCTGGTATCAAAGATCAGGGTGCAAAACCGGCAGGAATTGGCGATGGGCGTAAGGGGAATGCCGTCGGCAGTGGTGGTGACGGCAGCGATGCCCAAAGCCTGGGCAAAGATATCCTGGATGGCCTGGAGACAGGACAGGGGTAGAGCATCGGGTGAAGGGGAAAGTTGGCCCCCGCCCCCAGGATCCGCCGGCGGTTCGCAACTTTCCAGGCGAGCCTGCTGCTCCAGCAGCCAGCTCTCAATCGCCTGGCGCGAGAAGCGCCACTGGCCGCCCACCTTGAACCCCTGCAACCGACCATCGCTCAACATGCGATAGATGGTAATGCGATCGACCTGCAGAAGATCCTGCAACTGCCGAACCGTCAACAAGGTACCCAGATCGTTCATAGCCAAAGTATACCACCCCAGCGGATATATGTCAAAAAAACAGATACGTTGTTGTAAAAATTTATCTCTTTATATAACAACCTTTGACACCCGAGGGTCTGTCGTCACCCTTTGTTGTCCTGCCTTCAAGGCAGCGTTGCCCTCTTGGGCCAGGTGCTTGATCCGCTGCAATCCGCCCGCATATTCCTCGCCCCGCAGGTAGGGATAGACCGTGTCGTTGTGTAACAGTGGGTCGGTGTCGGCAGGCAGGGTGCGGTCGCCGTCAGGTGTGCCGGGGATGGGTGAAAAGAGGGCCAACCTGGCCTGCACGCCCAGCCGGTGGACGAACCGGACCGCCTCTTCGACCTCCTCAAGCGGTTGGCCCGGCAGCCCGGCCAAGATGTATGCCCCCAGCTCGGCCGGGCCAAAGCCGGCCGCCTGCAGGTGGGCCACCGCCTGTATGAACGCAGCGGTGCTGACCTTGCCGCCGGTGGCCTGCTGGCGAACCGGATCGGTGGTCTCTAGCGACAGACGCACGGTGGCAAAGCCGGCCTTGCGCATCAGAGTTGCCAGGCTGGCAGTAATTTGGGCCGCGTGCAATCCATTCGGCGTGTGAAACCGGACCGGCAGCCGGCGCGCCAGCACCCCGGTCAGGATGGGGATGAGGTGCTGTTCGGCATCCAACAGCAGCGCGTCGTCATAAAAGGCAAAATCGTGAATGCCGCGCCGGACGCAGGCGGCGATCTCGTCCACCACCGCCCCAGGTTCCCGCCGGACAAAGTGGGGGTACAGGCGATGGCCGGCGCAGTAGGTGCAGCGGTAGGGGCAGCCCCACGAGGTGAGCAGCCCGGCATAGGATCGCGGCACCAGATCGTGGGCCGGGGCCGGCCAGGCTCGGGGATCGGCGTAGCGGTCAGGGTCTGAGCTGTGGCCGGTTATCTCATCGGCCAGGCGCAAGGCAGCAACAACCCCCGCCCCGCTGATGACAAAATCTGCGCCAGAATGCTGCCGGGCATGATCGGGGCAGAGCGAGGCATAGACACCGCCCAGGGCCACCGGCACAGCGCCAAAACGCGCCCGCACCCGGCGGATCGCCTCGACGACGCCGGGATACCAATAGGTCATGCCCGAAGCAACCAACACCAGGTCGGGAGCAGGGACCGCCGACAGCGCCGCGTCGAACTGTTCCAATGGCCAGCCATAGCGCCCATATCGGCGCGGGACAAACGCCACCGCCGGCGGCTTGTCTACAAAGGCCTTCTGGAACTTGCCAGATCCATCGGCGAGGGGCCGGGGCGCGCCGGGGTAGGGGGCCAGGCAGTCGAACACCGCTACGGCATATCCGCTTTGGCGCAGCGCAGCCGCGACGGTCAGCAAACCCAGCGGCTCGATCCACAGGTTGTAAGCAGCAAAATCATAGATCCAGGGGTTGACGAGCAACACCTGCCCTTTGGCGTTCATAACACCCCTGCACGTTAGATTCTCATCGAGCTCCAATTATACACCATCCCCTACCATGTTACCACTACCGAAAGTTGAAAGGCACCCTGGGCAATCACCCCAAAATATCTTTTTGACGCTGGAACCTCTTTGGAGTATAATAATAGCAGCCCTATCGCGCGTTGCCAGACCTGCCCTGCCTTGGGGCGATTCAGCCGCCGCAGAAAGGGGCAAAAGCTTTCACCGGGCAAGGAGGAAACCGTGGCTACATCTTTGGCCGAATCAGCCCACCTGACCTGCCCCCGCTGTGGGCAGTCGTTCACCGCCGAAATCTGGCTCCTCGTAGATGCCGCCGAGCGCCCCGACCTGCTGGAAAAGGCCCGCGCCGGCATCCTGCACACCATAACCTGCCCCCACTGCGGGTACGAAGGGCAGGCGGATGCGCCGCTGCTGCTTTCCCTCACCCCACCCCCTGGCCCCCTCTTTCATGGGTAGGTTTTTAGACAGACACACAAGGCAGAGCATTCTGATGCATCCAAACCGGTTTCCATTCTTCAGGCACCTCGGGCCAGGGCTCAGGGACCAATCGCCGAGGCAGAGGCAGCGGCTGAGCGGTGATGAGTTGTACCAGCAGCCACAGCCAGCCCAGACGAAAGAGTCGCGTTCGGCGTCGACGCTTGGCTGTAGCCAGAAGATCCAGGGCCGAGCGAAGATCTGGCAAATCCGGCATCTCTGCATCGGGGCCAACTTCCAGATCACTGCCCAGGCTGACCATCCACAGGCTGGCCACCGCCAGTGCCAACCACAGCCGAGCGGCGCGGTCTGGGTCGGTCATGCGCGTTTGCTGCCATTGCCAGCCACCACGCTTGGTGCATTTGAACCCCTGTTCACACCAGGGTCGCAAGGCATACCAGGCTGCATCGCAGCCCTCGGCCGGCAGGTCGGTCAGGATAAACCACGGCTCCTCGTGGCCCTCTCCCCACCAGGCCACCAAGGTGCAAGCCAATTGGCGGTTGTAGGACATAAAAGCCGTCCCTGCTCCCCGCCAGCGGTCCCCTTCGTGGCCGACCAGTTGCCTCAGCCAATACCAGTGCCGTTGTCCGGCAGGCTGGAACCTGGCCCCTTGATTGATGCGCAAGAAGGGATGCCAGCCCAGGTGCACAATATGTCGAAACAGCCAAGAGGCATACAGACCTCGATCGGCCAACACCAGTACCGTCCAGTCCTGGGGGATAGCCGGGCGCAACTGGTCCAACATCCGCAGCCAGTGACCTCGCCACGCCCCTTTCTGTTGCCCGGCCAGGATTGTCCAGGCGACCGGAATGCCCACCCCTCGATAGACGACACTAATCGTCAGCACGACGAAACGACCTCCCAGGGTGGTGGCATCCAGCACCAAAGCGATGGCCGTCCCAGCCCACAACGAAATGATCCACTTCAACAACGGGACAAAACAGGTGGTCACATCCAGAGCCTGGCGCTTCTGGCCCCGCTTGTCAGGCGCATTGTAGCACCACTCGCGCAGCCGTTGTTCGACCGTGCCCACTTTCTGCCCCAGCAACATGACCAGGAACAAAGCCACGGTCCGGCGGCCACACGACCGGGTGAGGGCGATCCCAAAGCTCCACATCGCCAGGACCACGGCCTGGGGCTTGGTGAGGTGCGGCATGCGCTTGGACACTTCTGCCGTCCAATCTGATAATCCGTCATGGCGAGACATGGTCTTCTCCTTGCTCTATCAAAAGTTTGCTGACCCACCAATTGTAGCAGGAAACCTGTCTCACTGTCTAGTTCGACCAAGACAAAAAACCTACCCACGAAAGGGGGTCCCCTGTCCTTGTGGTCAAACCGCTCTCTATCAGCGGATGCGCCCTGCGCACGTGGATACCTTGCTGGGCACTATTACCCTGAACCGACCTTACTATCTTTGTCCGAATTGCCATCACGGCTTGGCTCCTCTCGACCGGCAATTGGAGTTCTGTGCCGGGGGCCTCAGCGCCGGCCTAGAGGAGGTCCTCGCCTTGATGGGTGCTCAATGCCCCTTCGAGGAGGCGGCGGACCTGGTTCAGAGGCTCACGCTGGTGAACGTCTGTCCCAACTCCTGCCAGGAGGCCACCGAGACCCTGGGGCAAATCATTGCTGAAGTGGAACGCCAGGCGGTGGAGGCGGCTTGGGATATCCGGAATCCCGTCCTGCCGCCACCGCCTGAGAAGTCGCCAGAGCGCCTCTATGTCTCCATTGACGGTACGACTGTCCACACCCGGGAGGAAGGGTGGAAAGAGATGAAACTGGGTGCTTTCTACACGACCACGACGATGGTGCCCAAGAAACGGCCGGAGCAGTTGGAAGTCCGAGCTCAGGACATCAGCTTCTACGCGGACTTTGCCGACCCCGAAACCTTCGGTCGCGCCCTCTGGCTGGAAGGGTATCGTCGAGGTGTGACCCAAGCCAAAGAAGTCGTGGCCATCGGCGATGGCGCGCACTGGATCTGGCGCCTGGTGGAGGAACATTTTCCAGGAGCGATCCAAATCGTGGACTGGTACCATGCCACCCAGTACATCTGGAAAGTGGCCCATGCCGTTTACGGGGAAGGCTCAGACCTGGCCAAGCAATGGGCCAAGAGCCGACTGGACGAACTATGGGATGGAAAGGTGGATGAGGTCTTGCTCCACTGCCAGGAGCACGCCTCAGCAGGCGAAGTTGTCCATCAGGCCATCACCTATTACACCAACAACCGGGAACGGATGCGCTATCCGGAATACAGAGCCAAGGGATTGCAAATCGGCAGCGGGTCCGTTGAAAGCGGGTGCAAGCATGTCATCGGAGCCCGCCTCAAGGGGGCAGGGATGATCTGGAGTGTGGCAGGCGCCCGGGCCGTCGCCCACGTGCGAGCCCGGCTCAAGAGTCGTCGCTGGGAAGAGACCGTCGCCCTGCGGCCCCCTCCCCATCGCTCCTATCAACGCAAAGCTGCATAGCCTGACAAATCATGCGTGCACCCATCGTTGTAGTACTAATCATCTCTAGCTGGTCAGCGAGGGATTTCGCTGACCTGATTCCTCCTGCCTCCTGTTTACGGCTTGACCCACAACTGCCAGCCGGTCACCCTCCGGCCCCTCCTCGGCGACATTCAGCCTTCCCGTGTTCTTCATTGCTGGAGGGTCGGTCAAGCGGTGCCACAGGGTGAGGCAATGGGCTTTTGGGCTGCTGAAACGAAATCTGCCCTGGCTCGGTCATCTTTCGTTTGACAAATGTTAGCTTTTGCTCTATAATTCGGCTATCAAGGTCTTGTCAGGTAAGATTTATACTGCACGCGGTCACAAATTGCGTTTTGGGGCACCTGGAGGGCCTACGGCCGAGCGTCCGCCTACGCAGACGCGGCGCAACCGACCGCGTAGGCGGTCGGCCGGCGCGAAGCGCCCTCTCAGGCGCAGTTTCAACCGTCAGCCAGTGCGGATGTCCCGGCTCATGCAGCACTCAAAAAACGCAAACCTTGCCCGCGCCGAGTATAGTGCCGCTGCCTGGGGGGATAGCCCTCGCCTCCGGGAGCGGAAAGTGGAGGGGGTCAGAGGTAGCCCGCGTGAGCAACCCGGCCGGGCAAAAGCTTTGCCCCGCGTCAACCGCTGTGCATATTGCCGCTCTTGAAGACTATCTTCCGAGTCGCAAGGCGACCAAGAAGTATTTGGGGAAATGAACAGAATGAACCATGACTTGAGAGTAGAACCGGAGGAGCAAGAACTACTGAATTCATACGAGCAAGACGAATGGCTGTCTGTTGACAAGTTCCAAGAGAGATTACGCCCATATCAAGCCTATGCCATTGTCGCCCTTGAAGCAGTGGATCATGAACCCTTCTGATCAGCCGGTTATAGCCTACTGCGTCAAGTGTAAAGCCAAACGGGAAATCGCCTCGCCCCAGGCGGTCTTTTTGGGCGACCAGGGCCGTCCGGCAATTCAGGGTACCTGTCCCGAATGCGGGACGCGGATCGTGCGCTTGGGGCGCACCCCGGCCCACGATGCCCTGGCCCCGGCCCAACACACCACCCGTTCCAAAAGAGCCGAAGAACGCCGGGTTGCCGGCCACAAGCTGGTCATTGTCGAGTCACCGGCCAAGGCGCGGACGGTAGGCCGTTTCCTGGGCGAGGGCTACGCCGTGGAAGCATCCATCGGGCACATCCGCGATCTGCCGGCTAATCGCCTGGGCGTGGACATCGAACACGATTTCGCGCCCCATTATGTCATCCCCGCCGACAAAAAAGAGGTGGTCAAAAAGTTGCAGGCCAAGGCTCAGGAGGCCGCCGAAGTCTACCTGGCCACCGACCCCGACCGTGAAGGGGAGGCTATCGCCTGGCACCTGACGGCGGCGTTGGACCGCCAGCTGCGCGGCGTCCCTGTCCACCGCGTCGAGTTCCATGAAATCACCCAAGAGGCGATCGGCCACGCCTTTGCCCATCCCCGCGCTATTGACCGGTTGCGTGTGGATTCACAGCAGGCGCGGCGCATCCTCGACCGGGTGGTGGGCTACACCCTCAGCCCGCTGTTGCGCGATAAAGTGGGGCGTAAGAATCTATCGGCCGGGCGAGTGCAATCGGTGGCGCTGCGGCTGGTCTGCGAGCGGGAGCGGGAGATCCAGGCGTTCGTGCCGGTGGAGTATTGGAGCATCGAGGCAGAGCTGCGCAAGAGGCAGGAAGCAGGGGGCAAGAAGCCAACTTTTATCGCGAAACTGGTCAAGGTTCGGGGGCAAGATCCAGACCTGAAAAATCAAGCGGATGCGCAGGCGATTATAGACGACTTGCAGGGCGCAGTGTATGTCGTAGCCAGGGTGACCCAGCAGGAGGTCCGACGGTACCCCTCTCCCCCCTTTACGACCAGCACGCTCCAGCAGGAAGCCAGCCGCCGGTTAGGCTTTACGGCCAAGCGGACGATGGCCGTGGCCCAGGCGCTGTACGAGGGCAAGGAGATCGGCGGCGGTGAGCGGGTGGGCCTCATCACCTATATGCGCACCGATTCGGTTCACGTGGCCGAATCGGCCCAGGCCGAAGCTCGACAGCTCATCCTGGAGCGGTTTGGGGCAAGCTACCTGCCGCCCCGCCCTCCCCAGTACAAGACACGGGCCAAGGCTGCCCAGGAAGCCCACGAGGCGATCCGTCCCACCAGCGTCCGCCGTGAGCCGACTGCCCTCAAGCCCTACCTGACGCGAGACGAGTTGCGGCTGTATACCCTCATCTGGCAGCGTTTCATCGCCAGCCAAATGGCCCCGGCGGTCCTGGATCAGACCACGGTGGATGTGCTGGCCGGGCGGGCCGGTGGCGAAAAGCCATACCTGTTCCGGGCTACCGGCTCGGTGATCAAGTTCCCCGGCTTCCTCAAGGTATACGAGGAAAGCCGCGAAGCGGGGGAAAAGGCCGAGGAGGAAGGGGAGGGCGTGCGGCTGCCGCCGCTGGACAAAGGCGAAGAGTTGGACCTGGTGCGCCTGCTGCCCAAACAACACTTTACCCAGCCGCCACCTCGCTATAGCGAAGCGACCCTCATCCGCACGCTGGAAGAGTATGGCATCGGCCGGCCCAGCACCTATGCGCCGATCCTGACCACCCTCCAGGATCGCGGCTACGTGCAGCGCGTGGAGCGGAAGCTCATGCCCACCGAGCTGGGCTTCACCGTCAATGACCTGCTGGTCGAGTACTTTCCCGATGTGGTGAACGTTGGTTTCACCGCCGAGATGGAAGCCAAACTGGACGAGATCGCCGCTGGTCGGCAGGCGTGGGTGCCGATGCTCCGCGACTTTTACGGCCCCTTTGCCCAAACGGTAGAGAGCGCCCGACAAAAAATGCCCCGCGTCGAGCTCAAGCCCCAGCCCACCGGCGAGATGTGCCCGCAGTGCGGAAAACCGCTGGTGAGGAAACAGGGCCGCTTTGGGCAGTTTATCGGCTGCAGCGGCTGGCCCCAATGCCGTTATACCGCCCCGATCCCGCTGGCCGGCGTGACCTGCCCGCAGTGTGGCGGGGCGGTCGTTGAAAAGCGAACAAAGAAGGGACGGCGGTTCTACAGCTGCGCCAATTACCGCCCGGACGACGAGGCAAGCTGCCACTGGAGCTCCTGGCAACGGCCCAAGGCGGAGCGGAGCTGACCAGGGCTCCCCTGAAATGTAGGACAACTGCTAGCAGTTGTCCTACGACCGTAATGCCAACCGATGGTAGGCAAGTTACTTTTCACCAAGGAGAAAAACCATGCGCCTGAGCAAACTGCGTCAAACTTTGACCGAACATGGCCTCGATGCCATCCTGATCAGCCAGCCGGAGAACCGGCGCTATCTTTCCGGCTTTACCGGCTCGGCCGGCTGGCTGCTTATCTCGGCGGACCGGGCGGTGCTGGCCACCGACTTTCGCTACTATGAGCAGGTGGCCCGTGAGGCGCCCGACTTTGAGCTGGCCAAGATCAAAGACGAGTTCCGCAAGCTGCTGCCCGACCTGCTGGCCGACCTGGGGGCCCGGCGGCTGGGTTTTGAGAGCCAGCACGTCACCGTAGATCAGCTTTCCACCTGGAACGAAGCCTGCACCGGGGCAGAATGGGTGCCACTGAAGGACACCGTCGAGGCGATCCGCGCCGTCAAAGATGAAACCGAGATCGAGGCCCTGCGCCGATCGGTGGCCCTAACCGATGCCGCCTTTGCCCACCTGCTGACCGTGATCAAGCCGGGGATGACCGAGCAGGAAGCAGCTTGGGAGATCGAAGCCTACATGCGCACCCACGGCGCAAGCAAGGTGGCCTTTGACCTGATCGTCGCCGCCGGCCCCAACGGGGCGCTGCCTCATGCCCGCGCTTCCAGCCGCGCCATCGGGCCGGGCGAACCGATTGTCGTGGATATCGGCTGCACCGTGGATGGCTACTGCTCCGACATGACGCGCACCTTCTGCCTGGGCCAGCCCAATCCCAGGTATTTGGAGGTGTGGAATATCGTTTTGAAAGCACAGGAAACAGCAGAAGCGAACATCCGGGCCGGGATGAGCGGCGTCGAGGCCGACACTCTGGCGCGGAGCGTGATCGAGCAGGCCGGCTATGGCGAGCAATTCGGCCACGGGCTGGGACATGGCGTTGGGCTGGCGATACACGAGAAGCCAGGAGCCTCGCGGCTATCGAAAGATACCCTGGTTGCCGGCATGTCGCTGACCGTCGAGCCGGGCATCTACCTGCCGGGCGAGTTCGGCGTGCGCCTCGAAGACCTGGTTATCATCCGGGAAAATGGGGTGGAGGTCCTGACCCGGTCGCCCAAGGCCCCCAGCCTGTAGAGCGGATTGCCAATCCGCCCTATGCATCTGCAGATCAAGACATAAGCCGTGGATTTGCCGAAAAGCGAGCCTTATGATAAAATGGGTAATGTAGATTGCCACAAACCTGGCGTGTTCGGCTACCGGTTCGCAACGGATGGCAAAGGGAGCAAAAGGAGGCGCTCAATGGAACTACTCAAACGAAAAGAGGTCGTTATCGGGGTTGTGGGCCTGATTATCGGCGTGCTGTTGGGTTGGCTGGCGATCGGTTGGTGGCTGTGGCCTGTGCGCTGGACTAACGCCAACTCGTACGACCTGGCTCCAGAAGCCAGAGCACAATATGTAGCGTTGGTGGCCGATTCGTTCAAGCTGGACAAAGACAAGGCCCGCGCCAGAGAGTTCCTGGCAAATTGGAAAGACGAAGAAATTCAGCAAGCCCTGGCCGACGCCAGGCAAAAGTATGAAGCCGAAGCCCGGCCCGACAAAGTCCAGGCCATCGAGGACCTGTCGATCGCTTTGGGCTTTGGCGTGCCGGCAGCGGTCTCCCCCACCCCAACGCCAACAGCTCCCAAAGCAGGACTCCTGACGCGGCTGCGGGTGCCGTGCCTGATATTTATCGCCATCCTGTTGGTGCTGGTCTTGGGCTGGATCGGCCTGCGCGTTGGGCTGCGCCGGCGGGCAGTGGCCCGCCCGCCGGTACCTGAGGCCCGCCCGGCACGCCCAGTACCGGTTGCCGAAGAATGGGAAGGCGTAGGCCAGCCGCCGCTGGGTCACTTTATCACCACCTACCAACTGGGCGAAGACACCTACGACGAATCGTTCAGCATCGAGACGCCGATGGGCGAGTTCCTGGGCGAATGCGGTGTGGGCATCTCGGAAACGATCGGCCCCGGCGATCCGGACAAGGTGACCGCCTTTGAGGTATGGCTATTCGACAAGAGCGACATCCGCACCGTAACCAAGGTGCTGATGAGCCGACACGCCTACCAGAACGACGCGTTGCGGGCCAGGTTGGCGTCCAAGGGAGAGGCGGTGTTGGCCCAGGTGGGGGTGCCCTTTGCCCTGAATACAAGTAGCCTGCAGGTAATGGCGACCGTGACCGAGCTGGTCTATGGCAGCGGTGAAATGCCACCGGAAAGCTTTTTCTCCAGGTTGACTATCGAGTTGGTGGCAACGGCCAAGGCATCGGACCTCAACGCCAGTTCATTCTAATCGCCCGTTCGCCGATCATCCACCCCGACAGACCGGGTTGATGTTAATTTGACATTGTTAGATTGACCGTGCGGTGCCTACCTCACCCATCCCCACCCCAGCCCTCCCCTTCCCTCTCCGCAGCGGAGAGGGAAGGGGAGGGTGAGGGAGGGGTTAGGAGAGGTCAAGAAGCCCCAATCTAACATTGTCGAGTTACCTACTTGAGGGTGAAATCCATGCACGTTTGGCAAGATAATTTACCAAGACATCCAGGCACAAAGCACTATGGATCGCGAGACCTTTGAGCGCCTGGTAGCCGAGGCCCTGGATAGCCTGCCAGCGGAGATCCAGGGCTGGTTAGATAATGTGATCGTGGTTGTCGCCGAGTGGCCGACGCCCGAGCATCTGGCCCAGGCGGGCTTGGGTCGTGGCGGCTTGCTGTTCGGCCTGTATACCGGCGTACCCAAGACCCGGCGCGGCCTGGCCTACGGCGAGGTAGTCCCCGACGAGATCATCATCTTCCGGCAGCCCATCGAGCGGGTGTGCCGCACCCCGGCTCAGATCCGTGACCAGGTGCGCCGGACGGTGTTGCACGAGATCGGCCATCATTTCGGCCTGGACGAGGAACAACTGCGCGACGCCGGCGTATAAGGAGATGCCCATGAAGTGAAGGACCTCTGCCACACGGCAGAGGTCCCTCATCGTTGGGCCGGGTTGGGGCGTTATCACTCGCTTGTGTCCTCTGGGGGTTCTGCATCAATCAACCCAGAGCTCTGGACCGCCGCTACCGCCTCGGCAAAGATGCTCAGCGTTTCCTCAATGGCGGCGTCGTCGTGGGCGGCGCACAGGAACCACGGCTCGAGGGCGTCCGGATCGGGCATTACCCCCCGCGCCACCAGCTCGGCAGCGAGGGCTTCATACAGCGCGGCGTTGTGCCGCCGCACATCCCGGAACTCCCACGCCTCCTCTGTCATCAACATAATGCCGAACATGGCCCCGGTCCCCTTGAGGTGGTGGGCGATGCCTGCCCTGGTCAGGATTTCCGAGACGCCGGCCATGAGCTTGCGGCCCTGGGCGTCAATCGCTTTCAGCACCTGGCCGTCTGCCAGAATCTCCAGCGTGGCGTCGGCAGCGGCCGTGCCCACGACGTTGCCGCAGTAGGTGCCGCCGTGCGATACGCCACGGCCAATGACCTCCATCACTTCCCGCCGTCCACCGACGGCTGCGAGTGGGAAGCCGTTGGCGATTGACTTGGCGTAACACACCAGGTCGGCCTGAACGCCAAACAGTTCTTGCGCGCCACCTACCGCAACGCGAAAGCCGGTCTTGACCTCGTCAAAGATGAGGACGATGCCATATTCGTCGCACTTTTGGCGGAGGAACTCGAGCCAACCCGGCTTGGGGCCGATGCTGAACGAGTTGCCCAGGATCGGCTCGACGATGATGGCCGCGATCTGGTGTCCCTCGCGCCGCAGTGCCAGCTCCATCAGCTCAAAGTCGTTGTAGGGCAGGGTGAGGATCAGGTCGCGGATGCAGGATGGAATGCCGGAGCTCTGCTGGTACTTGATCGGGTCGCGCCGCTGGCCCAACACCGTCGGGTTGGACGAGGCGGTGGTCCACAGCAGATAATCGTGCATGCCGTGGTATTGTCCTTCGAACTTGATCACCTTTTCCCGGCCGGTATAGGCCCGGGCAATGCGCAGGGCATGCATCGTCGCTTCGGTGCCCGAATTGGCAAAGCGCACCAGGTCCACGCCAGGGCACATGCTTACGATCCGCTCCACCACCCGCACTTCCAGCTCGGTCAGGGCGGCAAAGATGGTCCCCTGGCGGATCGCCCTGGCTACCCGTTCGCAGACGGTGGGGTGGCCGTGCCCCAAGATCACCGGTCCAAAGCCAAGGCGGTAGTCAATGTAACGGTTGCCGTCGGCATCCCAAATATAGCAGCCCTCCCCACGCACAGCAACAGGGTTGGCCGTGCGCCCCCAGTAGCGAAAGTTGGAAGCAACACCTAGCGGCATAACTTTGGCCGCACGGTCGCGGAGGGCTTGGGTTTTCTCATAGCTTCGAGTGACCATCCTTCGCTCCTTATCGGAAATAAGCAAGTCCTTTATCCTTCGTCCTTTGTCTTGGAAACGATCTCTTCATAGATTCGGATTCCCCGTTTGGCCAGCTCGGCAAAGAACGGTTGGGCAGGAAAGGCCAGTTCAGGGGGGACCACCCCTTTTCGTTCGGCCAGTCCGTGGGCCAGCATCTGAGCGCCGATGGACAACGGGATGCCGACGTTTTTGAAATAGGTGCGCTCGCCGCCCCATTCCTGTTGTGGGGGGTGTTCGTTGCGGTACGTGCAGAGCACCTGCTGGCCGGCCTGCGTGCCGCTGACCTCGACCACCAGGCCATAGGCCCATACCGGGTTCTCCCGCGACGAGGGGGCGGACCAGAGCAGGTCCCGACAGGCGTCAAGGGCTGTCATTTCCTGGCCGCCGATGCGCACCGGGGTGTCGCTGAGCAGGCCGGCCCGCAGCAGGGCACCCATCAGCTCCATGACGTGGGGTGGGAAGCAGCCCCGCACCGAGGCTCGTTTCAACCCCGGAATGGATGCGGGCAGGGTGTACGCCTCGTCGTGGGGCACATAGTAGACGGTTTGCTCGCCGATCTGGTCGTGGAAGCGGACCCGCTTGCCGCCCGACATGGGCGTTGTGGGCCGCCACTCGCCATCTTCATAATAGGTGGTAGGCCGCTCTTCAATAGCTGGGTCGAATTCCCATAGGGTTGTGGCCAGCAAGCCGGGGGCTGGGGCCAGGCAGCGGAAAGCAGCAAAGTAGATATCGGCCGTTTCCACCTGGTCCAGGAGCTCCATCGCCCGGCGGACCATCATGTTGGTGGTGCCTGGTGTAGCGCCCATGCCCGGCACAAAGGTGATCCCCTGCCGCACCGCCTCGTCGTGGAGGGCAAACTGCGGGTCGCTGGACGACAGGTCGCAGCCGGGTACCCCGACCTCGACACAGGCACGGGTGACCGGCAGGTCGTATTGGAACGGCAAACCGTTCATCACCACGTCAAAGTGGGCAAAGGTGTGCAGCAGGGCGGCGTAGTCGTTTGCATCCAGCGGCAGGACCCTCAGCCGGGGATCGCCGATCTCGGCGGCCAGCCTTTCTGCTGCCTCGACATTCTGCTCGGCAATGACAATCTCGTCAAAATCGCTGAATTGGGCCAGATCGCGGGTGGCTTCCTTGGCGACAGCCCCCGCGCCCCCTAGGGCCAGGACACGCATGGCGTTGAACGACCTCCTTAAGCGTCGAAAGCCAGAGGTTTCAGCCCCAGGGTTGCCAGCCGGTCTGCGGTCGGCACACCCTGGGGGGTCCAGCCTCGGATGCGATAATAGTCTGCCAGCATCAGGCTCAGGTCAGGCAGCACGCCCGCCGCGCCGCCGGAGGGCCGTGGCTCCCTCAGGAGGCGAGGGGGCAGGGTGTCGTCGGCAGCGGTGATGCCCAGCCGCAGGTTGATCAGCCGCTTGAGGTTGAACAGGCGCTCGCCGGTGGTCAGCACATCGGCGGCGGTCCAGCCCCAGCCCAGAGCCGCATTCACCAGGTCGGCCACATGCTGCGGTGTGACCCTGCCCTTGGCGATGAATTTGCAGAGGCCCAGGGGGTTATAGACGGCCATATAGTTCTGCAAGTCCACGGCCACCTGGCCCTTGCCGATGCTCTCATGATCGTCGAACGAGTCCGGCTCGTACCAGCCGGCAAAGCGGGTGCCATACCCCAGCCAGTAGGACAGGGCCTCCAGGTGACAGGCTCCTCGGTTGGAGGTGACATAGTTGGCCGCCATGCTGACAAAGGCACGCGGGTCGTGGTAGGGCACCTCCAGGCCCTTGACGTGGACGGCAAACGCCTCCGCTTCTGGTCCGAGGCGTGCCGCCGCAGCCCGCACACCGTCGGCCAGCAGGGTACCGATGCCCTGACGCCGGGCAATGGCGTGGATGGCGCCAATCATCACCTCGGCGTTGCCCCAGGTTAGCTCCAGGCCGCCGGTATCTGCCCTGGAGATCAGCCCCTTTTCGTAGGCTTCCATCGCAAAAGCCAGGGCCGCCGAGGTGCTGATGGTATCCAGCCCATAGCGGTTACAGAGATCGTTCATGGCTGCGATGGCGTTCAGATCGTCGCACAGGCAATTGCCACCAAAGCCGGCCAGGGTCTCATATTCCGGCCCGTGGCCATAGACGCCGGCGTAGGGGCCGTCGTGAATCTGCACCACCAGGCCGCAGCCGATGGGGCAGGCAAAGCAACGGCTGTGCTGGGCCAGGATCGTCTCGGCGATGCGCTGCCCGGAGATGCGGGCTGCCCCTTCCTTCCAGCTACCCAGCGTCCAGTTCTTGAGGGGCAGATCGCCCGTCATCTCGGTGGCCAGCACGCCCCCTGCTGTGCCGAGCTGCGACATGCCCACCGAATTTTGCTGGATGAAACGATTGAGCTCCCGGACAAATTCGCGGAAGGTCTGAGCATCGGCGTAGTGGGGTTGGCTTGTGCCGCGCACTGCAATCGCTTTGAGATTTTTGGAGCCCAACAACGCCCCCATCCCGCCCCGACCGGCGGATCGGGCGTGTTCCTGCCCACCCTGCATGACACCGGCCAGGCGGACCAGATTCTCGCCCGCCGGACCGATACAGGCTATCTGGGCCTGGGGATCGGTCTCGGCGCGCACCCGGTCAAAGGTCTCAAAGTGGTCCAGGCCCCACAGGTGGTCGGCGGGGCGAATTTCTACCTGGCCGTCGTGGAGCCAGAGATAGACCGGGCGGGCTGCCCTTCCGGTGATAATCAACCCGTCGAAGGAGGCTTTGCGCAGCTCCGCACCCCAGTGGCCGCCCATATTGGCTTCGTTCCAGATGCCCGTCAGTGGCGAGCGGCCACACCATGAGCTGCGGCAGCCGGTAGGGGCAAAGGTGCCGGTCAGCAATCCGGTGAAGGCCAGGAGTGGGCTGGCCGGGTGCAGGGGATCGAGCCGGGGGTCCATCTCTGCGTAGAAAATCCGGGCAGCCAGGCCGCTGCCCAACAGATAGCGACGCACGTCTGAATCCTCAACCGGTTCGAGGCGATGTGTGCCGGCGTTGAGATCAATTCGCAGCAGTTTGCCTGCATATACGTGGGTCATCGTTGGCCTCCTCCCTGGCTTTTGCAGTCAAGATAGAGAGATTATACCCGAAAAGGGCTGTTCTGTCTAATGAGGCTGCCTGTCGAACCACAGCGAGAGGTTGGGTCAAGCAGGTCTGGGGTACAAACACAGGGGGGATGAGCCTTGAGCTCGATCCCCCCTGGATCACAAGAGTATCTGCCGGTTATACCGGTGAGCAGCTTGCTAATCGGACAAACCACAAAGGGCATACAGGATATCCCCTGGCCCTTTGTGGTTCATGTCCAAAAGCAAGGGTATCGGCGGTCCGGCACTAGCGTTTGGTGTACTGCGGCGCTTTCCTGGCCCGCTTGAGGCCTGCTTTCTTGCGCTCCTTCTCGCGCGGATCGCGGGTCAGGAAGCCGGCCCGGCGCAGCACTGTCCGCAGCTTGGGGTCGGTTTGCACCAGAGCCCGCGCCACCCCGTGCTGGATTGCCTGGGCCTGGCCGGTGATGCCGCCGCCATTAACCAGTGCCGACAGGTTGTATCGGCCCTCGTTGTTGGTCAGCCGCAGCGGAGCCATCACGTCCAGCCAGTCTTGGGGCCGGGCAAAGTATTCCTTGAGGCCTTTTTCGTTAATGACAATCTGACCGTCGCCAGGATAGAGCCGCACCCGGGCGACAGCCCGCTTGCGGCGGCCTACACCTTCATAGTAGCGCACTTCGTCGGACATGGTTCTCCTTCCTATAGCGCCAGGGGCTTGGGCTGTTGCGCTTGATGGGGGTGTGAATCACCCGCATACACCTTGAGCTTTTTGATCATTTGCCGCCCCAACTTGTTCTTGGGCAACATCCCCCTGACCGCTGCCTGGATCACCCGTTCCGGGTATTTATCCAACTGATCGCGGAGGCTGATGCTGTAGATGCCCCCTGGATACCCGGAATGGCGGTAGTAGAATTTTTGATCCAGTTTGCGGCCTGTGACCCGCACCTTGTCGGCATTGATGACGATGACAAAATCGCCACAATCCAGGTGAGGGGTGTAGATCGGCTTGTGCTTGCCTCTGAGAATAGGCGCGATCTTGGCCGCCAGCCGACCAAGGGTCTGGCCTTTTGCATCTACTACATACCACTTGCGTTCAATTTCTTCTTTTTTTGCCGTCCAAGTTCTCACTGCGCAATTCCTCCCGACGTAGGGTAATTCACCCCTATCAGACACAGGCCGTGAGCGGGGGCCACCTGCTTGACCCGGCTTCGATCTCGGCTGTGCAGAATCATTTCAAACTCCCCAGGTGACATCTGCCCCCACCCCACTGCTACCAATGTGCCAACGATGCTGCGCACCATCCGATAGAGAAAAGCGTTGGCCTCGATGTCAAAGGTAAGGAACGGCTTGTGCTCCTGCCATTCGGCCCGCAATACGGTGCGCACCGTGCTCTCACCCTGCGGTGGTTGCCCAAACGCCCCAAAGTCACGGGTTCCTACCAGACAACGGCTTGCCTCGGCCATGCGGTCCACATCCAGCTCTTGAGCGACGTGCCAGGCGGTCCGCCGGGCCAGCGGCGACGGCCAGGGCTGATTGAGCACTGTGTAGCGGTAGGTGCGGCTGATGGCCGTGAAGCGCGGGTGGAACCCCTGGGGTGCCGGGCCTATCTCCAGGACGGCCACGTCGGCGGCCAGTACGGCGTTGAGGGCTTGCTGGAGCTCGCGCAGGCTATGGCGCCAGCTCACCTCGAAACCGATCACCTGGCCCTGGGCGTGCACCCCCCGGTCGGTCCGGCCCGCACCGATCACCCGCGTTGGTGCTCCGGTGATGGCCTCGAGAGCCCGTTCGATCTCTCCCTGAACCGTCCTTTCGCCTGCCTGGATCTGGAAGCCAAAAAAGTCTGTGCCATCATACTCGATCCGGGCCCACAGCTTATGCCGCTCGCCAGAGCTCACGCCACAGCCTCACACCGGTCCGTTACTCCACCAACTCCAGCTTGGCCATTGGGGCAGCATCTCCCCGGCGCATCCCCAGCTTGAACATGCGCACGTAGCCACCGGGGCGGTCCTCAAAACGCGGCGCAATCTCTTCGACCAGCTTGTGGGCGGTCTGCTTATCGGTCAGCACGGCCAACACTTGCCGTCTGACGTGCAGCGCCATCTGCTGCGCCATTTGTTCCAACCCTTTTTCATCCCCTCGTTCGGCCAGCTCGATGAGCTGCTCGGCCCGTTTGGGGCTGAACCAGGCTGATAGTTTCTGCACGTCGCGTTGTTTGGCCAGATCCATGAGCCGGTCTGCCCGCCCCTTGCGCGCTTTGGTCACCAGCCGCTCGGCCAGAGGGCGGATGGCCCGGGCCTTGGCCTCCGTCGTCGTAATCTGTTCGTGGCGGAAAAGTTCGGTCATCAGATTGCGATACAATGCTCGCCGATGGCCGGACGACCGCTTCAAGTGGCGACCTACTCTTTGATGTCTCATCTCTTTTCCAACCCTCTATTCAACCGGCAATGGCCAAAAGCCCTTGGCCCCCAGTTTTTCTTTCAGCTCGTCCAGGGACTTTTGGCCAAAGTTGCGAATTGCAAGAAGCTCGTTCTCATCCCGTTCCAGCTTTTCAATGATTTCGCCGACCCTGGTAATGCCTGCTCGCTTCAGGCAATTGAAGGCTCGCACCGACAGCTCCAGCTCTTCGATGCTGGCTTCGGCCACCCGTTCTGGGATCCACTGTTCCTCGGCCTCTGGCTCAACTTCCAGTTTGATTTGCCCGAACTCGACGATGGGGGCCAGGTGTTTGGCCAGAATCTGGGCTGCCGTGCTCAATGCCTCTGCCGGCGCGATGGTGCCATCGGTCCAGACATCCATGACCAAGCGGTCAAAGTTGCTGAACTGCCCGATCCTGGTTCGCTCGACCTTGTAGCCCACCTTGCGGATGGGGCTAAAGACGGCGTCGGTTGGGATTTCGGCCACGGGCAGCTTGCCCCGCTCCTCGGCTGGGGAGTAGCCACGTCCCCGGCTGACGGTCATTTCCATCTCCAAGTCGGCCTCTGCGGAATCGGTGGTCAAAAGGTAGGCTTCAGGGTTTACGACCTCCACGTAGGGTGGGCAGATGAGGTCTCCTGCCGTGACAACCCCTTCACCACGCACTTCCAGGCGCAACCGCGCTGTCTCTTCCTCGTCATCGGTAAACTTGAAACGCACCTGCTTCAAGTTGAGGAGGAGGCTGGTCATGTCCTCGCGCACGTGGGGGATGGTTGAGAACTCGTGGTGAATCCCCCGCACCAGGACGGATGTGATCGCTGCTCCCTCCAACGACGCGAGCAAGACCCGGCGCAGCGCGTTCCCTAGCGTGATCCCATAGCCGCTTTCCATCGGACCGATGACAAAGCGGCCATGGTTCCTTGCCTGAAACTCGGTTTCGATTTTGGGCAAGACCAGATTCAACAAGCTGCACCCCCTTGCACACACCTGGCAACCGCCACAGCCTTGCCCGGCGGGCCGGCAACCGCCGCCGCGGGCAGAGGGCCGACTAGCGGCTGTAGTACTCGACAATCAGTTGTTCAGTGATACTGACGTCTATGTCCTTCCGCTCGGGCAGTGCCATCACCCGACCTGAAAGACTGTGATCATCCCGGCTCAACCACTCGGGCACCGCACGGTGCGGAAGGTCTTGAGCCAGGTCCTTGAAGTACCTCTTTTGCCGGCTACCGGCGCGCACGGCCACCACATCGCCCGGTTCCACCCGATAGGAGGGGATGTCAACCTTGTGGCCGTTTACCTCCACATGGCCGTGGCGCACCAACTGCCGCGCCTGGGGCCGAGAGGCGGCAAAGCCCAGGCGATAGACCACGTTGTCCAGGCGGCTTTCCAGCATGATCAGCAGGTTCAAGCCGGTCAGCCCACGCCGCCGCTCTGCTTCTCTAAAATAGCGGCGGAACTGCCGTTCAAACAGGCCGTAGACCCGGCGGGCTTTTTGCTTGGCCCGCAGTTGGAGCCCATAGTCCGACGCTTTCTTGCGGAACTGGGCCTCCTGGCCGTGGGAACCAGGTGCATAGGGCCGCTTCTCGAAAGCACATTTGGGTGAAATACAGCGTTCCCCCTTCAAAAACAGCTTCTCCCCCTCGCGGCGGCAGAGCTTGCATACCGAACCTTTATACTTTGCCATTACACCTCCCCTTGCAGGGCATAAACCGATCTATCCACGTTCCGCCGGCGGGCTATACCCTTCGTTTCTTGGGCGGGCGGCACCCGTTGTGCGGAATAGGGGTCACGTCGGTGATTGAACGGACCACCAGGCCGGTGGCCTGGAGCGAGCGGATCGCGGCCTCACGGCCAGGGCCAGGCCCCTTGATATAGACGTCCACCTCACGCATGCCGTTCTCCTGCGCCATCTTGGCCGCTTGCTGCGCGGCGATCTGCGCGGCATAGGGCGTGCTCTTGCGTGACCCCTTGAACCCTGCCGTCCCGGCACTAGACCAGCCGATGGTGTTGCCTTGAGGATCGGCAATGGTAATGATTGTGTTGTTGAATGAAGCCTGAATGTGGGCTTGTCCTCGTGGAATAACCCGCCTTTCCTTGCGTGGTCCACGCCTCGGCCCCCGTTGCTTTGTTCGTCCCATCCTACCTCCTTAATAGCGAGTAGCGAATGGCAGATAGCAGATAGCGAATAGCAGATAGCAGATAGCGAATAGCAGATAGTATTATTGGCCATCGGCCATCGGCCATCAGCCATCAGCCATCGGCCATCAGCCATTGGCCATCAGCCATCAGCCATTGGCCATCAGCCATCAGCCATCGGCCATCAGCCATCAGCCATTGGCCATCAGCCATCGGCCATCAGCCATCAGCCA
>FWPV01001427.1_pt1 | contig 66366 bp, 68 predicted proteins | sample 2228371 | NCBI WGS metagenome assembly FWPV01 (sample SAMEA103939776, study PRJEB20133) | metagenome
CTTACCGGTTGATTTTGATTCTTTAAAACAGGCTGGGTCGATCATGGGGTCAGGTGGACTGGTAGTCATGGATGAAGATACATGCATGGTTGACGTTGCAAGATATTTCCTTGATTTCACCCAACGAGAATCGTGTGGACAATGTATTCCGTGCCGACTCGGAACAAAACAGATGTTTAATATACTGGATGACATTACAAAGGGAAAGGGAAAACCAGAAGACATAGAATTGTTATTGGAGCTAAGTGAATCTATCAAATCTGCTTCAATATGTGGCCTTGGTAAGACAGCTCCGAATCCCGTATTAACGACGATAAAGTATTTTAGAGATGAATATGAAGTACATATTAATGATAAAACATGTCCTGCTGGAGTATGTAGTATGAATGGTGTCCGTCCATAAAGGATTGTTTTATCATGCTGAATTCATGATGAATTTATTGCATCTTATAAAATCAATAGATTATGAGACTCTGAACAATACTGAAATAAATTCAGCATGAGGTTCAGGGTAAGAATTTATGGAAAGAAATTAAATAGGGAGTATTCATGGGAAAAATTTCTATAATAATTGATGATCAAAATATTATAGCTAACGAAGGCTCTACCGTTTTAGAGACCGCCTTAGCAAATAAGATTTATATTCCCCATCTATGCTATCATCCTGACCTCAAACCTACAGGAAGTTGCAGGCTCTGTCTTGTGGAACTTGATAATGGCCATGTTGTTACATCATGTAGAACAATGGTTAAAGAAGGAATGCGAGTAAAAACAAACACAGATTTGATTGATAAAATACGCCGTCCAATTATTGAGATGATCATAGCAAATCATCACATGGATTGTAAGAATTGTCCCAAGAAAGGACAGTGCCAGTTGCAGAGGGTTATGGCATTTATGAAAATTGACAAAAATCGTGTTCGTCGTTTGCGACTGCCTGATAAAGAAATTCCCATAGATGATTCAAATCCGTTTTTTTATCGTGATCATAATAAGTGTGTGTTATGCGGGATATGCGTGAGGACATGCCATGAGATAGTCGGAATGGGCTCAATAGATTTTGCGGGTAGAGGTATCAATACCAAGATTGCCACCTTTGGTGATAAACCAATATTAGAATCCAATTGTATATCATGTGGTGAATGTGTTGTAAGGTGTCCTGTCGGTGCTCTGATAATAAAGGATTTCCGCAGACCACTAACTGAGTCAAAGACAGTTTGTCCGCACTGTGGATTGGGATGCGGTATATCAATAGGTATTAGAGATGAGCAGATAGTAAATGTAAAAGGAGATTTAGAGCATACCGTCAATAAAGGACTGCTTTGTGCGAGAGGGCGGTTTGGTCTTTCATTTGTTGGTAGCGAAGATAGATTGCGTAACCCTCTTATTAGAAATAAGAAGCCAAAAAGTCAAAGTATGGAATTAAGCTCTGAATCAGATAGCATTAAAGCAATGTTTGAAGAGGTATCATGGGATGATGCACTTGATTTGATAGCGAAGAAATTAAAGAAAATTAAAGGTAGTGAATTTGCAATGATTGCTTCACCAAGATGTACCAATGAGGATAATTATATAGCTCAAAAGTTTGCACGGGTGGCAATGAAATCAAACAACATAGATTCAACAAATAGATTATCTGACGCACCTTCGTTAAATGCAATTATGGAATCAGGTGTTATTGAAAGACTCGGGGACCTTAAAAATGATCTTTCCGATGCAAAATGTATTCTTATTGTCGGCTCAGATATAACAAAATCTCATCCTGTTATTTCAATGAGAATTAAAAATGCAGTATCAAAGGGTGCAAAACTCATTACCATTAGTTTTAAAGAAACAGACTTTACCTTAATTTCTGATATCTGGTTGAAACCTTATCCCGGAACTGAGGCTGCAGTACTTATGGGCATTTGCAGGTCTATAGTAGATGGTAATTTACACGACGAAGCTTTTATCAAAGAAAAATGCCAAAACTTTGAAGAATTCAGAGAATCTCTTGAGAATTTTACAGGCGGTAGAGTGGAGAGACTTACAAATGTTTCTCGTGAATTACTCGAGGAGGCAGCAGAAACTTTTGCTACAAACTATCCTGCAATAATTTTCTGGTCATCAGAGATCACAAAATATTCAAATGCTACTTTAAATGCATCGTCTATTATTAATTTATCATTACTTCACAGTAAAACCCGTATGATTCCGTTATGGGAGAAAAATAACACTTTAGGTCTCTGTATCTCTGGATGTCTACCCGATCATTATCCATCACTTCAGCCTATAAAAGATTCATTTGCCAATGAGCATATGGAAAGATTATGGAATACGAATTTAAATACAGAGCCCGGATTAACCTTATACGAAATTTTAGAGCGAGCCAAGGAAGGTAAAATCAAGGTATTATATATTATTGGATCTGATCTCATTTTAAAGGTTGCTCCTTATAAATTGGTCAGAGATGCACTAAAGAAAGTAAAATTTGTAATTATACAGGATATATTAATCAATGATACCTCCCAATTTGCACATCTTCTTCTGCCTGCGGGGAGCTGTTTAGAAAAAAATGGTACATTCATAAGCATAGGTAAGAGGGAACAACGGATTCAAAAAGTTCTGGATACAAATGGAGCACTTCCTGACTGGAAGATACTTTGTGATATTGCAAAAAGATTAGGAATAAAAGGTTTCGATTATAATTCTGAAGAAGAAATTTATTCAGAAATTACTATTATTAGTTCGGAAGTTAAATCTCAAAATTGTAAGTTTAAATTCAATCCGATCGAGTTTAAGCCGCCTGCCGAAGTTGCAGATATTGATTTTCCCCTTGTATTAACAAGAGAGTTTAGTTATTTGAGCGATTCCACATCGCAACATGTGAGTGGATTGAGAATTCTAAGCGGTGAGGAATTGATTTATATCAACCCGAAAGACGCTAAGGACTTTAATATAGAGGACGGTCAGGAGGTTATTGTTACGTCGAGATGGGGGAAAATTAATACTTTAATTAAAAAATCTGATAAGATACCGATAGGCATTTTACTTGCAAAATTTGATAATAAAAAGATGAATAGATTGCTTAACCCGATGATTGATCCAATATCAAAAACTCCTGAAACTACTATTTGTGCTGTTAGGATTGATCTTGTTAAGAAAAAAAGGGAAATTTTATGAAGCTCATATAATATAAGTTATTGATTTTTTAGGTAACGTTCGTGTTATTTAATGAAGGTATAAACTAATGAATAAGACAATGATTTCCATATTAAAGATCCTTGATAAAAATCCTGACAAGATTCTCGGTTCAAGAGAGATATCGAGACAGCTGAAATTTTATGGTGTTGAACTTTCTGAGCGGACGGTAAGATATCATCTAAAGATACTCGATGAGAGAGGTTTTACGAAGGTATTCGGGAAAGAAGGTCGAATGATAACACAGAAAGGCAGAGAAGAACTATCACAGGCATTAGTTTCAGAAAAGGTGGGATTTGTAGGCAGCAGGATTGAGACACTTTCTTATCTTACGAATCTTGATCTTGAGAAGATGGAGGGGGACATAATCCTTAATGTTTCCTTTATACAGGAGGATAAGCTTAAGGAAGCGATCAAGATAATGAAAGCCGTCTTTTCGTCACCCTATGTTATGTCAGAGAGGGTAGTTTTACGGAGAAGTGGTGAAAGGATAGGAGAACTTACAGTTCCAGAAAAGAGTGTAGGATTTGGAACTGTATGCAGTGTCACGATAAACGGGATATTTTTGAAGGCGGGGATACCAGTGACATCGAAGTTTGGTGGAGTTTTACAGATTAATGATGAACCGTTGCGATTTACAGCTTTAATAAGTTATGAAGGCTCATCACTCGATCCTCTTGAGATATTTATAAAGAGCAAGATGACAGATGTAAGGGGCGTAATAAAAAACAGGTGTGGAAAGATACTTGCGAGTTTTAGAGAGATTCCAGTGGTCAGTCTTGAGAAGGCAAAAGAATTAAGGGAGACGATGAAAGAAAAGGGTATAGGGGGCATATTACTTTTTGGTAATCCGAACCAGCCTCTTCTGGAGATTCCTGTGAATACTGACAAATGCGGGATGATAATAGTTGGAGGACTTAATCCTATAGCAGCCCTTGAAGAAGCAGGCATATCCACTGTAAGTAAAGCAATGTCAACCCTTTATAGATTTTCTGACCTCATAAGATTCAGGGAATTGCTATAAATTTTTACCATAATAGATTTTCATTTGACAAAAAAGATTTTACTTTTTACAATGCCATAAATTAAAAATTGGAAAGGAGAAGTTTATGTTCAGGAAATCTTTATTTTTACTACTATTTATATTTTTGCTTTCGGGTATGTCCTCAGCGCTGGAATTTTCAGCAGATACAATAATGACTTTTAAGGGTCAAGGTAAAACAGTAGGTAAGATATATTACAAATCTGATAAATTCAGAATGGATATCGAGTCTCCTGAAAAGGTAATTACAATTACTCGAATGGACAAAAAGGTAGTTTGGAATATTATGCCTTCTCAGAAAATGTATATGGAATTACCATTTAATTTAAATAATAAACCGATGGTAGAAGAAAAATTTGAGGGAGAGATCGAAAGAAAATATATTGGCAAAGAGACAATAGATGGACATCCTACCAAGAAATATCTTATAACATATAGATCTGGAAACAAGACAGATCAGGTTTACCAGTGGTGGGCAACTGATATAAATTTTCCTGTGAAAACAGCAGCTACCGATTCTTCATGGGTTCAGGAATATAAGAATATAAAAAGCGGAACTCAGCCTAATAGTCTATTCGAACTCCCGAAGGGTTACAAAAAATTCCAATTTCCTGCTGGTATGAATATGAAAAATTTAAGATAGACTTTTAGATAAAGTAAGAATTATGAAAGAGGCGATGTTTTATGAAAAGCTTGAAGAAAAAAAAGTAAGGTGCTTTTTGTGTGCGCATCATTGCGTTATCAAAGAAGGTAAAAGGGGCATATGCTACGTCCGAAAAAATATTGATGGAATTCTATACAGTCTTGTTTATGGTAAAGTTGTCTCAATGAATATTGACCCTATTGAAAAAAAGCCTCTTTTTCACTTCCTTCCTGGTTCAACCTCTTTCTCTATTGCAACCGTCGGATGCAATTTCCGATGTGAACATTGTCAGAATTTCGAGATTTCTCAATATCCCAAAGAACATGAGGATATCATAGGACATAATGTAACACCTGAAGATATTGTGGAGATGGCAGCTAATAACGGATGCGAAAGTATATCATATACTTATACAGAACCAACCATATTTTTCGAATTTGCCTATGAGTGTGCCAAGATTGCACATAAAAAAGGGATTAAGAATGTCTTTGTGAGTAACGGTTACACAAGTCCTGAAGCAACGAGGGCCATCGCTCCTCATCTCGATGGAAATAATATAGATCTAAAAGGTAATGATGATTTTTATAAAAAATTGTGCGGTGCAAAGCTTAATCCGGTCAAAGAGACGATAAAACTTATGAAGGAACTCGGTGTTTGGGTTGAAGTTACAACCCTAATCATTCCTGACTACAATGATTCTGAAGATGACCTTAAGGAGATAGCTGAATTCATTTATTCTGTTGATCCTTCAATCCCCTGGCATGTTACCCAATTTTATCCAACTTACAAGCTGACCGACAAACCACGAACACCGATTCAGACATTACGCAGGGCAAGGGAAATCGGATTTGAAACAGGGCTTAAATATGTTTACGAAGGAAATGTTCCTGGAGAGGGGGGGGAGAATACTTTTTGTCCAAGTTGTAAGGAAATTCTTATAAAACGTTTTGGTTTCAGGATAATAGAAAATAAAATATCGGATGGAAAATGTACTAAATGCGGCACATCAATTGACGGCATATGGAAATAATTCAAAGATTTAACATCATTAAAGCAGCATCTTCTACTGGACATTGATAATAATCCCTCCTGATCCCTACGACCTTAAATCCTAATTTTTCATAAAATTTCCTTGCGCCAAAACTTGATAATCTGACCTCAAGATATACAAACCTACAGCCTTTTTCTTTCAATTCTTTTAATACTTCTTTCATAAGCCTTGTACCTATTCCCTGTCGTCTGAACTCAGGGTGAGTGGCAAGGTTCAGTATGTGTCCTTCATTAACAATTAAATTCACACAGATATATCCTACCAGGCTATCTTTTAACAAAGCGACCTTGGTCAGTGCATAGGATTTATAAATCTCATTCAAAAAAGCATTTTCGCTCCAAGGAGTCGAAAAAGACATCATTTCTATCTTCATGATATCTGGAATATCTTCTTCGGTCATTTTACGAATTATGATTTCGTCCATCATGTTTAATCTCTGCTTCGGATTTTCTCAAGTAAAATGGAACAAGGCTTATGGGATCTGAAAACTCACCTTGTAATGCTTTCTTTATTCCGAGCGTAGCTATATTGGAGGGTGAAGGTATCATTTTGTCATGTGGAGGAAATATAGCCCGTGATCCCATGATCTTTTTTATTTTATCTCTATAAAGGATAGCCCCTTCACCTGTAAAAATAATTTTCCCATTGCAAAAGACGTTGATTTTTTCTAAGATTTCTTCAACTTTTATCGAAGTTATATCTATTACTTGGCGAAATTCTGCATTATTCCATTTAAATAGTGCAGTGTAAACTTCCTTTTTTCTTGCATCAAGCATCGGACAAACAGGGAATTTAGCATATGGAAAGTGCCATGCAAGAGCCTCGAGTGTTGGTACCGAGACAATTGGCTTCCCTGTAGCATATGAGAAACCTTTTACTGAGCTTAACCCAATCCTTAAGCCCGTAAAAGAGCCGGGTCCGATCGAAATAGCAAAGACATCTATATCACTAATATTTAAAGAGGTTTGTTTTAAAATATGATCTAACCCTATCATAAGACGCTCAGAATGCGTTGACTCAACATTAAACCTTATTTCAGCAAATAAACGTGATAAATCATCGATAAGTGCAATCCCCCCCAGCATTGTTGAAGTTTCTATAGCAAGAATTTTCACGTTTAATCCTAATATATAAGCGATTGTTTTTCAAGTGTCGTATAATACTTATCATAAATGGAAAAAGATCTCGGTGTATTCCTTATATCGGCAATAGTAATATCCCTTTCAGGTGTCCTGTCACCAGGACCCATGACTGCAACAGCCATTCAACAGGGAGGGAAGTCCAAGCTTACCGGAGTTTATATTGCCTTCGGTCATGGTGTTGTTGAAATACCCCTTATTATCTTGATATTTCTTGGTGCCGATGTCCTTTTGAAATTAGATGGGTTAAGAATATTAATAGGCATAGCGGGTGGAATTTATCTTATATTTATTGGTAAAAATTTGCTTTGTGTTAAAAATGATAAGAAGGATTGTCAGAATTCTCCTGCTTCTTCTTTTTATTCGGGTATAATTCTTAGTATTGGAAATCCATATTTCCTTTTATGGTGGGGAACAATAGGTGCTGGACTTGTTTTCAGTGCTTTAAAATTTGGGGTAATTGGTCTGCTTTTATTCTCTTTATTACACTGGTTATGTGATCTTGTTTGGTACAGTCTTCTCTCTTTAGCCTCTTTTAAAGGAACAAAAATGTTTGGTATGGGGGTTTACAAGAAATTGAGCATTTTATGTGGTGTCGCTATGTTTTTTTATGCAGGCGTTTTTATTTTGAGTTCATTAAAGATGATATTAAAATCCTTATAACCTCGAAAAATTCTTATTTTAGTAAATTGTTTTCCGATTAACTATCGGAATTTATACGCCTCAAGCGCCTCCATAACCAATTGTTACCTTGCCCTTCTCAATAATAACAGGGACTTTACGAACACCATTCGAATATTTAAGCATTTCTTCAAGTTTAGTGATATCAGATTTGACATCAAAATATTCTACATCTTCTCCATAGGCTAGCCTGGCCCTTTCTGTAAAAGGTCAACCTTCTTTGCCATATATAATTACCCTCTCAGACATCATAACCTCCTTACCATTCATACTGCATAATTATCTAACCCATATTATTCATAAAAAATTTGGCGGATGCAGTATTTGAGCTGTTTTAAATTCTTACGAAGAAAGAATTTTCCTCGGTGGCTCGATGGATATCGAGTCGAGAAAGGGGTCGCCGAAAAAGTCGAAGACTTTTTGGGGTAATAGTTGAACGCCTATACTGCATCTGCCAAATACCTGTAAATTTATAAATAAATTGGGTCAGGTTGATAGATATCTTTTAGGATTTTTCGTCATACATTTTATTATAACCCTTTCGTCAAATCCATTAGCTATTAGCCATTTTGCTGATTCAGTAACCGTCATACAACCTCCTAAAAGCTTTTTGTTAAATTTCTCGATAGGCTGAATATTTGGTAAGGTTTTTGTTTCTTTCACGGAATCAGAAATGAGTATGATTTTATTATTATTTTTAATCCTAAAAATCATCTCAAGGGTTTTAAGATGGAGATGAAACGGATCTCCGATTATTTCAATATAGACATTCTGATTTATAATCCCGAACCCTACTATCCCCGGTTCCCGATGATGAAATCCTCGCATTGCATTGAATATGTGAGTAATACCCTTTGCCCCTGCGTTGAAGCCGGACTCGGCCTCATTGTAAGTAGCTTCTGAGTGCCCCATACTAACTATAATACCCTTTTTAGAAATTTCTCTAATGAGTCTCAGAGCGCCGTCCAATTCAGGCGCTATAGTAATTATCTTTATTATGTCTTCAAAGCCTTCTATTAATTTCTTAAGATTGTATAGATTTGGTTCTACAAATGAAACTGAAGATAGTGAACCACACTTTGAAGGGTTTAGGAATGGTCCTTCAAGATGTATTCCTATAATTTTTGCCTCTTGCGTATTAGACTTTTTATTTTGTATTTTTATAGCTTTCCTGATTGTTTCCATATTTTCTCTCATGATATTTATTGAGGAAGGATATATGGAAAGAATGATTTCAGAAATCCCACATGCACCCTGTATTTCTGCAATTTTGAGTATCTCATCTTCATTAGAGGTCTTTGTATCAAATCCACTTATACCATGAGTGTGGATATCAATAATCTTCATCGGACCACCATATCTGACTTTATTTTGTTATCATAGCATAGAGTACTTTTTTAGGGAAAAATTATGACAGAAAATATAAAAGAGAAGATTATCATGGGCAGGTTTTTAAAAGAAACACTGGATCTTCTTTTCCATCAGGCTTCTGAAATTAAAGACATCGGTATGAGAATAGATTTTATCTCAGAACAATTTAAAGGAATAAAGTATAAAGAATCAACGCTAATAGGGGATATAAATACCTCTGAGGTTTTCGTTATAAATTTAGAGGAAGTCGATTGCTTCACATTTCTTGATTATGTTGAGGCAATGCGTTTATCAGATTCGTTCTCTAACTTTAAAGAAAACCTGAAAAAGATAAGATATAAAGCAGGTATCGTTTCTTTCAAGAATAGAAATCATTTTTTTACAGACTGGCGAGAATTCAATTCACATATTGTGGGTGATGTCACCAAGGAGATAGGATGTGAAAAGACTATAGAGCTTCAAAAAACGATTAACTTAAAAGAAGACGGAACGCTTTTCTTAGAAGGAATAGAAACATTTCAGCGTGAAATATGCTACATTCCTTCGGAGGCAATTGATGCATGTATAATCGATCGATTAAAAACAGGAGATTATATAGGAATATATTCTTACGAAAAAGGTCTTGATGTCTCTCATGCGGGGATTATTATAAAACATAAAAATGAAATCTATTTAAGACATGCGTCTTCTCGAAAAGGACTTAGAAAAGTCGTAGATCAAGAATTCGTGTCGTACATATTAAATAAGCCAGGCATAATTGTTTTAAGACCTAGGTCCTTTAGTGGTTTCTAATCTCGTTATTACATCCTTAAGTTTATACAGAATCAATAAACCCGGCAATGCGGTAAAAAATGTGATAAAGAAAAAATTCGGCCAACCTATTAATTCTACGAGAAAACCCGATGTTGGCGAAATAAATATTCTACCGAGCGCAGCAATAGAAGATAATAATGCATATTGTGTTGCGGAGTAACGGCGGTTACATAGTGCCATGAGGAGTGATACAAATGCTGATGTTCCCATCCCTCCGGTGAAATTTTCAAATCCTACCGTAAAGACGAAAATAAAGTAATTTTTTCCTACCAAGGATAAAATCATAAATGAAAGATTTGATACAGCCTGTAAGATACCAAAAAATAATAAAGAGCGAAATAATCCGAGACGCACCATCAGTGTTCCGCCGAACATTGCCCCAATAATTAGTGAAGCAAAACCCAGCCCTTTATTTATTGTGCCGACCTCTGCCACACTAAATCCCATCCCTCTTATGAGAAAAGCTGTAGTTAGTGCACCTGCGTATGCATCACCAATTTTATACAGTACTATCAGTAATAATAATGACAGAGCAGAATTTCTCGAAAAATATTCTTTCATAGGTCCAATAACAGCTTCTGAAATACTTTCCGGGGGAATGATTTTTCTATCAGGTTCCCTGCCGAGGATTGCTGATATTACTCCTACAGATATTAATCCAGCCATCAATATATAGGTATTTCTCCAACCTACTTTTTCAGATAATATAAGGGCAATTGCACCAGATACAAGCATCGCTATTCTATATCCCATCACAAAAACAGCAGCACCAACACCTCGTTCCTTTTCATTGAGAATGTCCGTTCTATAAGCATCAACAACTATGTCTTGCGATGAAGAAATGAAGGCAACGAGCAAAGCAATTAGAGCTAATAGAAAAGGTGAATATTCTGGCGAACAAAATGCCATTGTTGAGATGCCTATGATTAAACCTAACTGAGTAATAATTATCCATCCTCGTCGACGACCGAGAAATGGTGGTATGAAACGGTCCATAAGTGGTGACCACAGAAATTTTATAGTATATGGCATACCTGTAAGGGTGAAAATCCCAATTGTTTGCAAATCGACACCTGTAACTGTCATCCACGCCTGGAGGGTGCTACTCGTTAAAGATAGAGGTAACCCCGAAGAAAATCCGAGAAATGTTATGACGGCTATGCTCCGTTGTCTAAAAACCTGAAGATAAGGATAAACATCGATTTTCAATTTTTTCTCTTAATCATTTTTAGATATTATTATATCAATATAAATCCTTTATCATAGAATATACAAAATACTTTATAATGTAGGAAAGCATCTCACAAATTTTAAGATTTATCCAAGGCGCAGATAATGAAGGGGTTAAGATATTCGTTAAAATCATTTAAGGATCTCAAAGAGATTATTAAGTGTATCAATAAAGAAGGTTTGATAGAGAAGGAAAATATCGAGAATAAAGCAGAGAATAAAACGGATGAGGAAATTTTTTATGAAGCTATGGCAGATGTCAAGGAGATCAAGGAGTTCAGGGAGATGACCCCTAAAAGGCCACCCAAAATTAAACTATTTCATCCACAGGAAGATGATCCATTTAGAATTCTGAAGCAGATTGTTAGTGGTGAAAGAAAAATTGAATTATGTAATACAGGAGAGTATATGGAATGGGTGAGTCCAAATATCAGAAAGGATATAGCACAGAGGCTCCATGATGGACTTTTTTCCGTTCAGGACTTCATTGATTTACACGGTATGACTGTAAATGAAGCGGAAGAGGAGTTCGGAAGATTTTTAAAGGAGGCGATTAGAAAAAACTTATTCTGCGTTAAAGTAATTCATGGAAGGGGGCTTAGATCCCAACGAGGTCCTGTTCTAAAAGAGGCATTAAAAAAATGGCTCCACGGTGCTTTTAGAAAATGGGTATTAGCCTATTCCTCAGCAAGGGATTGTGATGGTGGGTTAGGAGCCACATATATAATTTTAAGAACGAAGAGATGAATCCTTTAAAAGTGAGAATTTATTACGAGGATACAGATGCAGGTGGTGTTGTATATTATGCTAATTACCTCAAATTTATGGAACGCGCAAGGACGGAATTTTTTAGGGATTATGGTATAGATGTAGTAAAATATCATGAAGAAGGTAACTTTTTTGTCGTTGTTCACGTTGACATAAACTATAGACATCCAGCGCGTCTCGGAGATATTGTAACAATTACCACAGAAATAGTTGAGATAACAAATGTAACAATTTTACTAAGACACTTGGTGCTTAGAGAAAATACGATTCTCGTTGAAGCAAGAATTAAGATAGCATATATTAATAAAAAAGGGAGACCCCAAAGATTGCCTCAAGAATTAAGAAGGATAGAAGTCAATGCTAATAAATGATAAGAAGAGATCAATTAAAGTTTTAATTTCTGATGATCATGCGATTATCCGAGAAGGTCTCAGATTATTACTCGAATCCTGTCGGGATATAAAAGTAATAGGGGAGGCTGAAAATGGACGTGAGACAGTAACGAATGTTCAAAAATTGCATCCCGATATTGTAATTCTGGATATTGCAATGCCAAAATTGAATGGAATAGAAGCTACACGCCAAATCAAAAGAAAGTGCCCTCAAACCGAGATTATTATATTATCTATGTATGCTTCAACAGAGCTTATTTATCAAGCTTTTCGAGCAGGTGCACTCGGCTATATCTTAAAAGAGTCAGTTGGCGCAGAGGTTGTTAATGCAGTTTATACAGTAAGTAAAGGTATGCGATATATATCCAAGAAAATTGATGAGATTATGGTCGAAAATTATATAAATAGAAGGTTGAAGTTAGAACAAAAAAGCCCTCTCGAAAGCCTAAGTTATCGTGAAAGAGAAGTACTTCAGCTTGTTGTAGAGGGTAAATCGAGTATTGAAATAGCTAATTTTTTATCTCTTTCACCTAAAACTATCGAGACCTATCGGAGCCGCCTCATGCATAAGCTTGGAATAAAAGATATACCCACTCTTGTCAAATTTGCAATCCAGCAGGGGTTAACAACGCCTGATTAATTCAATAAATGCCTTTGACCCGAAATGCGATCAGGATAATGTAACAATATCTGAATTTGCACATATTATTCATAAACTTATAGATACTTGGCAGAGACAGTACTGTCGCTCAACTGTTACCCGAAAAAGTCTTCGACTTTTTCGGAGACCCTGGTTTTCGGCTAGATATCCATAGAGCCTTTGAGGAAAATTCTTTCTTCAAAGAATTTAAAACCACACATTTACTACATCTGCCAAATTTTTATAAATAATGAATAATATGGGTTATATTGAGTAAATTTATTTCTACTTACCCGCTCAGGATGGGTTGATTTTATTTTTTATACTATGTTATAAAATTTAGATTTATATTTATAAGATTTTTTTGAAAGGTCAAAATTTAGGAGAATTTAATGAATGTATATGAAAATATTGTTATATTAAATGCCTCGCTTAACGAGGAGGAGATAGAATCTGCCATTTCAAAAATCAAAGAGCTTATCGTAAACAACGGAGGAGAAGTTCTTAAGATCGATGTATGGGGGAAGAAAAAACTTGCATACGAGATCAATAAACATAAGAAGGGAGTATATATTTTATTATTCTATAAAACATCCCCTTCAACAATAAAAAAGCTTGAAGATTTTTATAAAGTCTTTGATGCAATAGTTAAGTATATGATAATAAAGCTAAGCCACAAGCAAGCACGGGATTTAGACAAACTCGAAGTTGTATCTGGGTCGGCCGAACAGAAAAAAGAAACATAAAACATAATGTATAACAAAATAATTCTCATAGGTAATCTCACAAAAGATCCAGAATTAAGGTATACACCTCAAGGAACACCGGTAGCATCCTTCAGGCTGGCAGTTAATTACAGATACAAGCAATCTGATGAATTAAAGCAAGAAACCATGTTTATAGATAATGTGGTCTTTGGGAAACAGGCAGAAACTTGTACCAAATATCTTAACAAAGGCAGTGCTGTCCTTGTAGAGGGTAGACTGCAAGAAAGAAGATGGGAATCTAATGGACAGCAAAGGAGCAAATTCGAAGTAATTGCACAATCTGTGAAATTTCTCTCAAAAAGAGAAAGTGCTGCTCAAGGTTCCTTTGAAGAAGAAACGGAGGATATTCCGCCTGAGGAAACAACTGACTTAGAGCCATTTTAATAAAATAATAAAATATTGAAGGGAGTTAATTTTGCAACAGAAAAAATTTCAAAGAAGAAAGTTTTGCAGATTCTGTTCTGAGAAAGTTGAATATATCGATTACAAAAATGTTAAGCTTCTTCGAAATTACCTTACCGAACGGGGTAAAATACTACCCCGAAGAATGACAGGAACTTGTGCAAAACATCAAAGGGAATTAACAAAATCAATTAAACGGGCAAGGAATATAGCCTTGCTCGCCTTTGCAGAAAAATAACTATGAGGATCCCTAAGGCATGGGTTCCTCTAATAGCAAAAAGAATCATAGATAACCTCATTTCTAAAGAACTTATCAAACCTCTTGTGCCTATCGAAAAACTTTTATCAGACACAGAATTACTCCTCATTGATGAACTGAGTGTTGAAGATAGACTTAATGAAGAAGTAAGAGAATTGCTTAAAAATTATGCATTAGAAATAGAAAAAGGAAAGTTGGATTATCGAAAACTTTTTGAATTAACAAAACAGAAACTTGTTAAGGAAAGAAACCTCATCCTATGATGCTATCTGATGACAAAATCTCTCATTTAAGCCACGTCCTTTTAAAGGGTCTTTTAGAAAAGCACCTGATAGAGAAACTCGATGAAGAGGGAAAAATAAGAGCAGAAATAAAGAGAACCATTATCTCAGAACTCAAAGTAGGAGAAGAGATTGATGCAATGGTCAGAAAAAAACTGAAATCTTTTTCAAAAAAAATAATTGAGGGAAGTCCCGAGTGGGAAGTTCTATACAAAAAATTTTTCAAGGAAGAGGAGGTAAAAAGGGGCAGAGTCTCTGGATAAGAAAAGCTCTTCCTCTATTTTTTCTTTTTCTTGCATATCTTGGATTCCTTCTCGATCTTCCCATCCAAAAAGCCAAACTTTGGTACACTTTCAATGTTGTTATAATTTTGTTCTTTTTTTTATTGCATACATTAACAAAAAAGCAAGCGTATTCAGTAGAACTATTATTTTCTTTAGCCCTACTTCTTGCAAGCATAACACAAGCATATGATCTAAAGTGGTTAAAAGCAGTATATTTTCCATTCCTAATATCTACCACAGCTATATATGGACAAAGAACCTCTATCTGCTTGCTTTTATTAATCCCTTTTCTCGAAATAAAACCTTTCATAAATAAAAAGTTATATCTCGAAGAAACGACATTACTAATATCTCTCACAATAACAACAGCTATTGCTCTGGCTATTAAAAATAAACTGGAGGCAAGAAACCTGAATTATCACGATTTAGCCATAGAGAAAATGATTGACAATGCAGATTCAATAGCTACTAAAAAATCCTATAGTGATGAAGAAATAATCCAACATTATCTTGGAACAATCTTTAATCCTGATAAAGAATTTAAAGAACTACTTAATATCGCAAAAAATACCATTTTTGCAGATTCTGTAAATCTTTTTTTAATTTCAGGCGATCATCTAAAATTAAAAAGTTCTACAGAAGATATTGACAGAATAATACCTTCGAATGATGGTCTTGTAAGTCTCTGTTTTAAAGAAAATAAGCCTTTTTTGATATCTGATATGAGTGAACAGAAAATAAACTCAGGATATATAAAAAGAGAAAAAATCACATCTTTAACCACTGTGCCTATCACGGATGGTAAGGTTACATTAGGTGTTTTAGCTGCTGACAGCTCAAGATACGCCGCATTCAACGAAACTGACAAAAACATACTCCAATTGTTTTCGGGCCAGATTATAAAAATCCTTCAGAGAGAACGTGTTTACCCCCAGATATACCGTTCATATTCTACACTAAAAATTCTGCATGAAAAAAGTCTGAAATTGCTTTCAACGTTGAATATGGACACTATCATAGAGAATTTAATCGATAGCGCACATAAAATAACTGCCTCTAAAGTATTATATTTTTACCCAACTCCTGGGGGATATAGAGTTAAAGATTGTGAAAAAGTCATTCAAGAAGAAAAGAATATTTTCAGATTGAAAGGAACACTTCTTGAGCTTGCAGTAAAAAATAGAGGTACTATCTATGTATCAGATACTAAAAATTATAGATCTCAAGTCGCTCCCTTTAAAATCGACAATATGACCTCTGCACTAATTTTGCCAATGTTTTATGACAAAGAACTCCTTGGTATACTGCTCATCGTCTCAGACATTCCAGATGCATTTAATATCCATCAGCGAGAAATACTCGAAGTTCTCAGCAATCAGGCTTCGATATCGATACTCAATGCCAAGCTCCACTCAGAGATAGAACGTCTTGCCCTCACAGATGGACTTACAGGTCTTTTTAATCACAGACATTTTCAGGAAAAATTATCGCAAGAATTTAATCGTCTCGAAAGGTTTCCCGAACCTCTTTCCCTGTTAATTATCGATATAGATTATTTTAAAAAGGTTAATGATATATATGGCCATCAGACAGGTGATCAGGTTCTCAAAAAAGTTGCAAATATTATTAAAAAAACTATTCGAAACATTGATGTACCTGCAAGATACGGAGGGGAAGAGTTTGCCGTTATCTTGTTAGGAACTAATGAAAAAGGGGGTATGAAGATAGCTGAGAGGCTGAGAAAAGCAGTAATGAACTCAAAATTTTATGCAAATGATAAAGAATTTAGTATTACCATAAGCATAGGTTTATCCTCTTATACAAAGGATATAAGAAACAAAGAGGAGCTGATCGAAAGAGCCGATAAGGCACTTTATCAGGCTAAAAATTTAGGAAGAAACAGGTGTATATCTTATGAAGAACAACGAATAACTTAAAATAAGCATTTTATTTTTGCTTCCCTCCACAAAAAATTGCTGACAATAAATTAATCTTTTGCTAATATTATTATCAAAATTTTTTTATAAAAATTTTGTGGAGGGCTTATGAAATTATTAAAGAAAGTTTTTCAATTTCTTTTTTTAATTGCTAATATTGTAATTCTTATAAATTGCGGTGGCGGCGAAGGTAGGAATGATTCAGGACAACAGCCTGCCACTGCTGCTGATTGTCTTGGATGTCATAGTAAGGACATCCAAGACACGCATTACGATCTGAGCACTACCCATCCAATCGAAGGTTATGTCCTCGAAAATGCTATCTCATGGGCTAAAGAAGGGATTGGATATGTTCTTAGAACAGGCAATCAAGCGTGTTCAGCGAGTTGTCATGATTATCATAATGGCAATGTCTCAATTAATTATGAATGGCTTAAGTCAGGACATGCTAATACAGCTTCTATAGCATTTACATCCGATCATATTGCATCCCCTTGCCTTCGCTGTCACTCAGGAATTGGTTATGCCAGTTATGTAGATTCGAGTAATATTAATTATCCAGCATGGATATCTCCTACAACAGAAGTTTATCCTCACCATATTACCTGTAATGGATGTCATGACGCCTCTGGTTATCCTACAGCAGATAATGGACGGCTGCGAAAGAGCGGAATAGTCATTCTAACAAGCGGAAGTTCTTCAACATTTGTCGAAGATGGGACAATAGACGCAGGCAATTCTGCGTGCTGTTTTATCTGCCATCAGGGAATGGAGAGTGGATGGAGCCTTTACAAAAGACTAAAGTTAAAAGGAGTTGAACCATTCGATGATCAAGATCAAGTTATTACAGGTATTGATGTCGTAAATCCGCACTATATGGCTGCAGGCCCCATGCTTTTCAGCATGAAAGGATTTGAATTTAAAAATAAAACGTATTCAAATGGTATCAATCTACATCAACTTATTCTTTGCACAGGCTGCCACATGGCAAACTCAAACAGTGATTCTCTCGGTGGCCATACATTTAACGTAACCCATGAAGGACTTATGAATGTCGAGGCCTGTCAGGGATGTCATCCTGGATTAAACGATTTCGAAACATTTCGCCTTTTTGACAGAGACATGGATGGAGATGGCTCTATCGAAACTACAAAAGAAGAAATAGAAGGGCTTAAGAAATTGATAATTTCTGAGTTTCAGAAGGCAGGTATATATTACAATCCAAATATTTATCCATACTTTTTTAATGTTCCCTCGCCACAGATTTTTCCAAATAGGGTAACAACATGGAAAGAAAGCCAGCTCGAGGCTGCCTTTAATCTACTATTTGTTGATAAAGAACCTGGTGCTTATGTTCACAACTTCAGGTATGCTGTTCAACTACTGAGGGACTCTTACGAAGCACTAACCGGCTCTCCACCTGCTGGTATAAGGCCATCCTCTACCGATGACAGGATGGCCATCAATTATACACCCTGATTATAGGAGGATTTAATGCTTTATAAAAAATTAGTCTTTTTTATCTTTATTTTATCATTTTGGCTAATATCCGGATGTGAGACATTAAAAACCTCAAAACCCATCGTTCCTATAACTGAATATGAAAGAATGCTCGTGGGCAGAGTGGATGCCAATTATGTGGGAACAGATAATTGCCTAAAAACATGTCATACCCATGATAAGAAAAAAGAGGATCTGGCAGCAAGCACGATGGGTGCACAGCTTTCAAAAAAATCTGGTATGCCTCTTGTAGATTGTGAGTCTTGTCATGGTCCCGGTAGTCTTGCGATAGAAGGACTTACAGAAGAAAAGGTTAAAGAAGATTTACAGAAAGGAATAGAAACAGCATGCAACTATGAAACCCTTCTTGACCTTAAAAATTTGCCAGCACCTGCGCTGTCTCTTATGTGTCTTAAATGCCATACTGCAAACGCAACATTTAACTTACATAACTGGAATGCCAGCGTACATGCTATTAATGATGTATCCTGCTCGGATTGCCATAAAATTCATGCAGGGCCTGATTTAATAGTAAGGCTTCGAGAAACTTTTGAGATGTGTTATAAATGCCATGAAGACAAAAAAGCAGAATTTTCCTTACCGAGTCATCATCCTGTTCCTGAAAGGAAAATTTATTGCACAGATTGCCACGACACTCATGGAGGTTCATCTGAAAGGCTATTGAGAAATGATACAGTAAAAGAAACCTGCGGTCAATGTCATGCTGAAATCGAAGGCCCTTTTACATTCGAACACGCTGATATTATGGAAGACTGTCTTGTATGCCATGCCAGTCATGGCTCGGCTAATAATAATCTCCTGAGATTGAACGAGCCATTTCTATGCCTTCAATGTCACGAAGGACACAGGTTAGAAACAGCAAGCATGGTGTCAAGTGTAGAATCTAAAGGAGCTTTTTATACACGATGCTCAGATTGTCATTCAGCAATTCACGGAACTGATATCCCCTCTTCCTCGGGTAGGGGAAGATATATTCAATAGGAGGAATAATGAAAAGGATCCTGCTCACATCCTTTATTTGCCTAATATTTTTCGGGTCTGCTTTTGCAGAAGAAATATTAGAAGAACATCTCTATATATACGAATTCCCCAAGATAAAAACAAAATTCTTTCTCACAACGGGCTACAGATTTGTAGAAATTGACGGTGCTGAAAGAGCGGCTGAATATGAATATTTAGAGGATTCACCAATATTTTTAGGTGAACTCAGATCACTCCCATTTCCGCACAGAATCCATCTGGAAACAGACTTTTTCAATAAAAAAGATTACTTCTCTGATATAAGTTATGCCTATAAAGATATCATCCTCTCGAGGTGTATCAATAGATCAACTTATCATAATCTTGACAATATTAAACTAACCGACCTAGGAAACAACGAAAGATTTTCAGTTGACTATACAGATATTTCGGAAAAATATGGAATTACGTCCAGTATGAACACAGCTTTTTTGAGGTTAAAAATGCCAGATTTTCCATTTCATGTTTATATGGATGGTAAACTCTTTGTAAGAGAAGGACAAGTTCAACAAAGATTCCTTAATGGTTCCGGGTTTTATAATGATTTAAAGAGAACCTCAAAAAAGAGAGACATCGAACATGAAACAAGAGATGTTAAAATTGGTGTTAATACTCATTTAGGTCCTCTTGAAATCGACTTCTCCCATGCTGAGAAAAGGTTTAATGCTGAAAGTGACAGGTACTTGTATGATTTCTATTCCGCAGGTAGTGGCAGGACAGAAGGCACATATCCACACAATATTATTCCCGATTTAAAAGGGTCAAAAAGTACTCTAAAACTTCATACTTCTTATACCGGAAAACTCGTTGCATCTTTTACAGTCTCACAGCACAAAAGAGAAAATGAATACTCTGGAGCCGAGGCTGATTATTTTGGAGGAAGTGCCGACCTTACATGGATGCCTATAACAAAACTCACATTCTTTTTTAAATACAGACATAAGGAAATGGATATAGAAAATCCAGAAACTGTTACTATTATTGACAAATTAAACGACTCTAACTATTACACATATTTAGTGCGAAAATCTATCTCGTCCAAACAGGATATTTTTTCAGGGAATATGAGATATCGAATATTTAAAGGCACAACACTTAATGCCGAAATTTCCCACTCGATTATTGATAGGGAGAACACCGAAACATGGAATTTGCCGAAGACGACCGCAAAAGACATGATTTCTCTCTCAATAAATACCCGACTATTAAAAAATCTGAATATAAGATCAAAATATATACATGAAGAAATGGATGAACCTTCCTATAATATAGAATCAGATTCCAAAGATAAGGGGATAATCTCTCTATCATGGACGCCCTTACCTTACTTGTTCACAAATATACGAGGTGAATTATCTTTTGGCAAACGCGATGATCTCCACTACACAATAAATAATCAGGATGTAACCGCTGATAACGGTAAAAGAACTGAAGGTAAACTCTTCGGAAATATTGGCATCTCTATTTCAAAGCATCTAACGTTAAATACAAGTTATGCATATATCACTTACAGAACAAAACAGGCTCTCGTTTACGGGAGCAATAACGAACCTCAAGTTATAACCGATGATACACTATATAAAGAAAAAGTTCATACCTTCGGTACTAATTTAAACTATAAACCGACTTCAAATCTTGCTCTTTGTGCAGATTTTACCTACACGGAAAGTAGTTCAGACTTTTTCCCCTCAGCTTCTGAAGCAACAGAACCTGTTTCAATATCAAGCTTTTCAAAATTAAAAATAAAAGAGACGGAATATAAATTCTCTGGTGAATATATCTTCAAAAAAGGTTGGAATATCGGTTTCAGTTACTTTTTTAATAAGTTTGATGATGCTATAGAAAATTTACAGACTTCAAATAGAGATGGCGAAGCACATATTATTCTCTTAAGCATAACCAAGAGGTGGCAATAAATGATTAAAAAAATTGTAGTTATTTTAATATATTCCTCGATTCTTTTATGCTTCGTATCTGATGCTTTTACGAAGGACATTAATATCGGTGTAATCATGAGTAGTAATATCCCCTATTTTAAGGAAATTCACAAAACTCTCACCGCGGAACTCGAAGCAAAAAATATAAAAACAGAAATGATTATTCAGACTCCTTCTCCAGATATAATGGCATGGACAAATGCAGCAAGAAAAATTAATGTGATAGGTGTAGATGCTATAGTCACGTATGGCACACCAAGCACCCAGGCTGTACTTTCTGAATACTCGAATATACCCGTTGTATTTGCAGGCGTTTACGACCACAATGTTCTCGATACAAAAGGTAAGAAAGTTGGTGGAATACTTTCGAAGGTATCTGTGGCAGGTCTTCTGAAAAACCTCAAGGATATTTATAATTTTTCAACGCTTGGCATAGTATATAGCACCTTAGAAAAGGAAACTATACTTCAAGTAGCTGAGGTAGAACGTCTTGGTGGACAGTTTTCTTTTAAGCTATCAAAAATTAATGTCAAAAGTCGGGATGACATTTTTAATATTAAAAACGTAGATGCGATTTTTGTTACAACAAGCAGTATAGCAGCTACATATATCGATGAAATAGTAAGTATAGGAAGAAGTTTAAAGATTCCGGTTGTCACAATAATGGGCGGGATGGAGGAAAAAGGAGTTTTATTAAGTTTATACTCAGACCCTAACGAACAAGGTCGAGAAGTTTCTGAATTGGTTACTTACATCATAAGGAAAAATAGTTTATCAAGTAGTGATATAAGAAATCCTCGAAAATTGAACTTTGTTATAAATCTGAAAGAAGCTAACAGATTAGGCGTTAAAATACCATTTGATATCCTTACCCATGCAACGAAGGTGGTCAAATGAGAATGAATCTACAGAAAAGGGCTTTAATAATAATCGCTTTTTTGCTCTTTCTTGCCGTTAGCTTAAACACTGCTGTTCTGACATACATCTCGTATGAACGCTATAAAAAAGCTGTGCTTTCAAGGGTTGTGTTATCTGGTGAATCCCTTATAACAGAGATTCATAAACCTCTGGAATTTGGTATCCTACTGGAGGATATTGAAGGTCTTAACGAAAAATTGGGAAATTTACTTACAGATGAGGCGATAGCCTCCTCAATGATTATAGATAAAGAAGGTAAGATTTTATTTCATAACGATAGCTCCTATATTGGACAATCCTTGAAAGATGCTTCAAAACCAAATGTTATCGATAAAAAAAGTATTCAAGAAGGTGGCAATTTTTATAATATCGACTTACCGTTAAAAAATGCTATAGGTGAAAATGTTGGAATTTTGAGGCTCGTTGTAAAGGCAACAATTTTTAAAAAAGAACTTTATAATCTTTTATTGTGGGCAACGTCTATATCAGGTATCAGCTTCCTGGTATTTGGATCTGTTATATATCTTTCTATATCGAAGTTTATTACTAAACCGATAATAGAAATGGAAAAGATTGCAAAAAAAATATCATGTGGTGATTTAACAGAATCAATTAAAAATGTAGGAAAAGATGAAATTGCATCCCTCTCTAATACTATAAACAATTTAGCCTCAAATCTTAGAGATGTAATCTTTAAAATAAAAACCCTTTCATCAAACGTATCTGATGTTGCAAAAAAAATTACAGACTCGCCTGAAAGTGTTTTAAAAGTTGTTGACCTACAAAAAAATGCTATTGAAGAAAGTGCCAGACATATTATTGAGTTAAACTCCTCTATATCATCAATAGCTGCAAATTCAGATAATCTTCGAGAAGCCGCCGAGGAAGCCTCTGTAGCTTTAGAGCAAATGATTACATCAATATCGAGAATAGCCGAAAACGTCAATATATTCAATATGACTTCGCAAGAATCTGCTGCTTCTATAGAAGAAATGATGGCTTCTATAAAAGAGACCGCTCAAAGTATCGAAATACTTTCAGCTTCCTCAGAAGAAAGTACTTCCGCACTTGCAGAGGTAAATGCCTCTATAAATCAAATTCGCTATAGTGCAGAAGAATCGGTAAAACTTGCTGAAAAGGTTTCATTGGAGGCTGCTGAAAAAGGATTAAATTCAGTCAATAGCGCGAAAGAAGGAATTAATGATATAAAAACATGTGTAAATGAAATTGCAGAAGCCATAACGCGTCTAAAAAAGAGGTCAGCAGAAATAGGTGAAATACTCAATATAATCGATGAAGTAACGAGTCAAACGACTTTACTTGCACTTAATGCTGCAATACTTGCTGCTCAAGCAGGCGAACATGGTAAGGGATTTGCAGTAGTGGCGGATGAAATTAAAATGTTAGCCGAAAAGACATCTGAATCAACTAAAGAAATCTCACAGATTATAACATCTGTGCAAGAAGAAACACAGTCTTGTGTCGAACTTACTCTAAAAGGAATAAAATCTGTTGAAAGAGGAATTAATCTCATCAATGATGTAAACGACGCCCTTTTAAGCATTAATGAAAGCTCAAAAACTTCTACAGAAATGTCGAAATCCATAAAAAGGGCAACCGATGAAGAAGTAATTCTAATAACTACTATTACGAATTCCATAAAAGAGATCAACAAACAAATTGAACAAATATCAAAGGCTACACATGAACAAAGCAGTGGAAGTAATCAGATACTGGTGGCAGTTGAAAAGATTAAAAATGGCTCTTATTTAATAAAAAAATCTACAGACGAACAGATGAACGCCAGCATGCAATTGAAATCTGTTTATGAAAATGTTTCTAACAGCGCTGAACAGATAACATCCTCTATATACACGCAAAAACATAAAAGCGAAGAAATAGTAAAAATTATGCAAAAAATTCAAGAAACTACATCAATATTAATAGAATCTGCAAATGAAATGGAGAAGAGTATTACTTTGTTGAGCGGAGACGCAGATACCCTCCTTAAAGAGATTCAAAAATTTCAAACCTGAAACTCTTGACAGACAGGGGAGTTAATTGTTAAATTATTAGCACTTGAACATTGAGAGTGCTAAAATGCATACTCTAAGCGAAAGAAATAAAAAAATCCTTTGTGCCATTGTTCAGAGCTATATTAACTACCCTGATCCTGTCGGGTCAAGGGCAGTAACAAAGAGGTATGCTTTTGGGCTTTCTCCTGCCACTATAAGAAACATAATGGCTGACCTTGAAGAAATGGGTTTTTTAAGTCAACCACATACTTCAGCAGGTAGGGTTCCTACTGACCTTGGTTACAGGTTCTATGTGAACTCTCTTTTTGCCGAAAAAAGTTACTACGCAAATCTCGAAATCTTGCAGGACATTTACAAAAAACTCGAGACATTAAAAAGTGATATAGATACTTTACTGAGTGAAACTACAAAGAAATTATCTATTCTATCTCATTATCTTGGTATAGCGATGTCTCCAAGACCCGACTTGACAACACTAAGACGTATTAATCTACTCAAATTTGGTGTGCGTAAAGTAGCAGTGATCCTGTTTACAGACGAAGGACTTATTAAAAATAAGGTTATTACCACTGATTCTGATGTCTCTCAAAAGGAATTAAATAAGATTGCAAGCTATCTTAATACAGAATTTTCAGGGCAGACTTTCGACGAAATACGTGTAAAAATCCTGAGGGAGATGTCTCAAGAAAAAACTAAATGCGATAGGCTTATAGCAAAAGCAATGAAGATATGTCAAGATGCATTTAATTTCCCATTTAGTTCTCTTTTTGTATCAGGACTTTCTGAGGTGCTTGAACTTCCGGATTTTGCTGACCTAAAAAAAATTAAGGAGTTATCAAAAGCCATAGAGGAAAAACATAATATAATAAAACTTTTAGATAAACTTTCTGAAGCCGAAGGCGTTCAGGTTATAATAGGTTCTGAAAATTCTTTGGAAGAATTTAAAAAATTAAGTCTTATTGTTTCACCATGTAAAGAAGGTAACCGCACAATCGGGGTTGTAGGAATAATTGGTCCTACAAGAATGGATTATTCGAAAGCAATCTTTATAGTAGAAAATACTGCAAAATTTATAAGCAGAATCCTTGAAGAGGAATAATCATGGGTGAACAACAAATAAATAATGAGCAAGTAGTATCACAAACTGAAGAAACAGAAAAAAAATCAAACTTAAAAATCACACAGGACATGCCATTATTAATAGAGGAAAGGGAAAAACTTTCTGAAGAACTCAAACAATTAAACGATAAGTACATAAGGCTATATGCTGAATTTGAAAATTACAAAAAGAGGGTCAGTAAGGATAAAGAAGAACTTATAAAATATGCGAATGAAGAAATTATATACCAGTTATTAGCAGTAATTGACAGTCTTGAACTGGCTTTAAAGCATGCTACAAATGAAAATGTTCCCGAAGGATTCATACAGGGTGTTGAGTTTACCCTGAAAGAACTTAAAAAGATCCTCGGGAATTTCGGACTGTCACCAATTGAGTCAGAAGGTAAACCCTTCGATCCTTCTGTTCATCATGCAATGACTCAGGTTGAACGTGATGATTTAGAAGAAAATATGGTTGTAGAAGAGATGAGAAAAGGTTATATGTTGAAAGATAAGGTATTGAGACCTGCACTCGTTGCAGTTTCGAAAAAGCGGGGCGATAATCCAGACGAAAACACGAAAGAATAAAAAATTTATACAGGAGGTATCTCAAAATGGGAAAGGCAATTGGGATAGATCTCGGCACAACAAATTCTGTTGTTGCGGTAGTTCAGGGAGGAGAACCTGTTGTTATACCTAATCAGGAAGGGTCACGAACAACGCCATCGGTAGTGGCTATTACAGAGAAAGGGGAAAGATTAGTAGGACAGATCGCTAAACGACAGGCTATTACAAACCCTGAAAACACAATCTTCTCGATAAAGAGATTAATGGGCAGAAAATACTCTTCGGCTGAGGTAGAAATAGCAAAAAAGAGGCTACCATATAAAATTGTTGAAGCTCCAAATGGTGATGCGCATGTTGAAATAAGGGGTAAACGTTATTCACCACCCGAAATATCTGCAATGATACTTCAAAAACTAAAACAGGCGGCTGAAGACTACCTTGGTGAACCAGTAACAGAAGCGGTTATTACTGTTCCGGCTTATTTTGATGACAGTCAAAGGCAAGCTACTAAAGATGCAGGAAAGATAGCAGGACTTAATGTGCTCAGAATCATAAATGAGCCAACAGCAGCCTCCCTCGCTTATGGGATGGACAAAAAGAAAGAAGAAAAGATAGCGGTCTATGACCTCGGAGGTGGAACATTTGACATATCGATACTCGAGATAGGCGAAGGAGTCATCGAAGTAAAGGCCACAAATGGTAATACCTATCTTGGAGGAGATGATTTTGACTTGAGGATAATGGACTGGATGGTCGAAGAATTTAAAAAAGATCAGGGTATTGATCTCAGGAATGACAAAATGGCTTTACAAAGATTAAAAGAGGCTGCTGAAAAGGCAAAAATAGAACTTTCAACAGCAACAGAAACAGAGATAAACTTACCATTCATAACTGCTGATGCAACAGGACCAAAACACCTTCTTATGAAATTAACAAGAGCAAAATTTGAGCAGTTGGTTGCAGATCTTATTGAGCAGACAATCGCTCCTTGCAGAAGCGCTTTATCTGATGCAAATCTTTCTCCTTCTGATATTAATGAGGTATTGCTTGTAGGTGGTCAAACTCGAACGCCACGTGTTCAGAAAACTGTTCAAAATTTCTTTGGAAAAGAGCCTAACAAGACAGTAAATCCTGATGAGGTAGTTGCTATCGGAGCAGCAATCCAGGCAGCGGTCCTTAAAGGAGATGTTAAGGAAGTCCTTCTCCTCGATGTTACGCCATTATCTCTAGGTATCGAAACACTCGGAGGGATTTTTACCAAGATAATAGAAAGGAATACCACTATTCCTACAAGGAAGAGTCAAATCTTCTCTACAGCAACAGATAATCAACCGGCCGTTTCTATTAAAGTATATCAGGGTGAAAGAGAAATGGCAGCCGATAACAAGTTGCTTGGTAATTTTGAATTGGTTGGTATTCCTCCAGCTCCACGGGGTGTCCCTCAAATAGAGGTTACTTTTGATATAGATGCAAATGGTATATTGCACGTCTCTGCTAAAGATCTTGGCACGGGTAAAGAACAATCTATAAAGATCACTGCCTCCAGCGGTCTTACAGAAGAAGAGATAAAGAGGATGACGCGCGATGCTGAAGCACATGCTGAAGAAGATAGAAGGAAGAGAAGACTTGCCGAAACAAAGAATGAAGCTGATACTTTGATTTATACAGTAGAAAAATCTCTAAGGGATTATGGGGATAAGTTAAGCGAAGCTGAAAAAAGAGATATCGAAGAGGCACTTGAGAGATGCAGAAAAGCGAAGGATACAAGCAATGAAATAGATGAAATAAAATCTGCTATTGAAAATCTTACAACGAAGTCTCATAAACTTGCAGAACATATTTACAAAGGAGCAGGGGCACAAACGGCTGGTGCAGGTGCAGGAACATCAAGTAGTGGTGAAAGCAGTAGAACAAAAGGTCCCGAAGAAGAGGTTGTTGAAGCTGAATTCGAAGATGTGGATAAGGAGAAAAAGTAAGATTGAGGTCTTAGAAAAATCTGAAAGATTTAAAAAGCAAAACTCCCTTAAAAATTTAAGGGAGTTTTGCTTTTAACCCAAACCAACATCTGCATTATTCTAATTGAATTTTTCGGGTTAACAGTTTTCTCAAACTAAGATAATTCAAAATTTTTTAGGTTATAATAATTAATATTAATTATGAAAGATTATTACGAAATTCTTGGGGTACCAAGAGATGCTTCTGAAGCTGAGATTAAAAAGGCTTTCAGACAGCTTGCACTGAAATATCATCCTGATAGAAACCCAGGTGATAAGGAAGCTGAAGAAAAATTTAAAGAAATTAACGAAGCCTATTCTTGCCTAAGCGATCCTGAAAAAAGGGCAAATTACGACAGATTTGGAACTCCTGAAGGTATCGGAGCAACTTACAGTTATGGACCATTTAGTGGAGGTTTTGGTGATATATTTGAAGACATCTTTGGTGATTTTTTTGGAACTTTTACAGGACGAAGAAGACCGCGGCCTACAAAAGGAAACGACCTCCGATATAATCTTGATATAACACTTACAGAAGCTGCATTTGGAACAGAAAAGACAATAGACATACCACGATGGGAGACCTGCGAAGACTGCAGAGGAACGGGTCTGGCTCCGGGTAAATCACCCATCACATGCCCTGATTGTAGGGGCTCTGGACAGATAAGGATGCAACAGGGTTTCTTCAGTATCTCACGAACATGTGGTCGCTGTGAAGGTAACGGCAGAATCATTACTGACCCCTGTAAGACCTGTAAAGGTCAGGGTAAGATTAAAAAATTAAAAACAATTTCTATAAAAATTCCACCTGGTGTTGATACAGGTTCAAGGCTAAGAATCTCCAACGAAGGCGAAATGGGTTATCATGGAGGTCCTCGTGGCGATCTATACATAGTTTTAAATGTTCTTGATCATCCTTTCTTCCATAGAGAAGGAAATGATATATATTGCGAAGTTCCACTGTCTTTTCCACAAGCAGCACTCGGAGCAGAGATCGAAGTTCCAACCCTCGATGGCACGTCAAAGTTGAGGATACCACCTGGAACCCCTTCAGGCAAAATGTTCCATTTAAAAGGTAAAGGTATTCAAAAACTCGGTTCTCATAATAGGGGCGACCAAATTGTAAAGGTTTACATTGATGTACCTAAAAAATTGACACCTCGACAAAAGGAATTACTCGAAGAATTTGCTCAGATAAGTGGTGACGAAGTTTCAAAATCCTTTAAGGAAAGGCTTAAGGACCTTTTTACAGGGGCAGGAAGATAGCTTAAAGACCTCATCAACCCGAATAATGAATTTTTAATAAATTTATGAATAAAATGTGCTATCTTTCGGATTTTTAAGATTAAAATGTGCAGAATTTACATCCCCCCTGTTGAAATTAAAAAAGGCCAACTCCAAATTACAAATGAAAAAGCCCACTATCTTAAGTCTGTTCTGAGACGCAAGGAAGGTGATAATATAATAATCTTTGATGGAGAAGGCAATTGCTTCAAGGCTCTAATATTAGAAATTGATAAGAAGAAAGTAGTTCTCGAGGTTAAAGAGAAATTTCCATGCGATATGGAATCAAATATCAATATTATACTCGTTCAAGGTCTTCTTAAGAGTCCAAAAATGGATCTCGTAATCCAGAAGACAACCGAACTCGGGGTAAAAGAAATAATTCCCGTGGTCACAGAAAGAAGCCAACTCAGAGAAACAAATAGGATCACTCGATGGAGAAAAATAGCAGAAGAAGCATCAAGGCAATCGGGAAGAAGCTTTATTCCTGTTATTCATGAGATTGTTGAATTAAAAAAATTTTTTGCTGAAACACAACAGGGTTTATTATCAGGATTTATATTTTATGAAAACGAAGGTTCAGGGCTATCAGAGGCGATACATAAGATCGAGATTCAAGGTTCGGGATACAGCATGCAGGATAAAAAAAGGAGTAAAATTTCTAAATCTCATGAATCTTTTATCTTAAATCGCGCATCTTCACCGATCTACATTCTGATTGGCCCTGAGGGAGGGTTTACAAAAGAAGAAATAGATTCGGCAAGAGAAAAAGGCCTTGTTACTACTTCGCTTGGAATGAGAATTTTGAGATCCGAGACAGCAGCAATCGTAGCTGTAGCCCTCGTGCAGTTCTTACTTGGTGACTTAAATAAACGGGAATAATCCATTTTGGAGTCAATATATTAGTCAATTTATTCCGTTACTTTTTCCTTTATATTTGTAACCTTAGAAACAGGTATAACAATCCATCCAATCTCAGTTTCAAGATGAACTTCTTCATCTCCAACCTCGATGAGTTTTCCTGAATACGTCGTCTCAGTCGTAGTAACAGTTACATATTTACCCATTAAATCTTCTATCATATTTTCATTTTAACCCGACCTGTTTAAACTAAATAATGCATTTTTCGGGTTAATGACCACCGACCTTTAAAAATCCTGATGCTGCAAGTACTAATACCGCCGCTTCTATTATAGCTAAAATAGCATATACGACATCCTTTTTTCTGAAAAGGATAGGTACAATCCTCAAATAACACACAATAGTAACAGCCGCAAGAAAAGCTATACCTATAAAATTGAGAAAATCACCATAATTAATCATGCTAAGCCACTTCCATCCGCGTGGGATATCAGTATGTTCGAGATAATCATGGACAGACAAACCCCAATAATTTGGTAATTCTTTAATAGGAAGGTAAGAAGGTAAAATTCCAACAATATAAACTACAAAAGAAATGAAAAGTAAAAGCAATCCTATTTTCATTCCCCAATCAAGAAGGGTCGCATATGCAAGTTGTTCTTCTGTTGCCTTTATTTTTTCATCCATTTTATCAACCTCCGTTAATTTTAATCTTTATGTCCAAATACCAAGACCTTTTAAAAGTGCCCTTAACCCAGCAAAGAGAAGCATTATTATAACAATGTATCTAACAACTACAGGCTTAGTTTTAGCAAGAATCCTGACACCAACTATCGATCCAAGCATTATACCTATAATAGATGGAACAACTATCATTGGGATAATCGCGCCGCTGTTAACATAAATCCATGCTGCAGAAGTATCCGTTATTGAAAGCAAGAACTTACTTGTTGCAACAGACACCTTTAATGGCGCACCCATCATAAGATTAAGAACAGGAACGTTTGCCCATCCTGCACCAAGCCCAAACATTCCCGCCATAACACCTATTATTACGAATGTCGCAAGCCCCAGAGGGGTTCTGTGAATCTTCCAGTTAACAGTCTGTCCTGTGGATACTTCGTGGTATATTCCACTTATTTTTAGAGCTGATGACAAAGCATCAGCCTTTTTTACTTCTGGATATTCAGACTTTTTTGCCATAAGCATTATTACAACAATACCGAGTATTGTAGCTCCCAATGCAGTCTGGACAATATTGGTTGGAAGTGCAAGACCAATCATGGCTCCAACTATTGCACAGGCAGAAGCAATCAAGGCTACAGGAATGGCTAATCTAAGATCAGCAAGCCCTTTTCTTAGCAATCCTGGTCCTGCTGCCAATGCACCAGCAAGGGCAACCAAAAGACCGGCTCCCCTGACAAAATCAAGGTGAAAAGGGAAGAAACCTCCGACTATCGGAACAAATAGCACCCCCCCCCCAACTCCTCCGAGAACTGCTACGATACCGAGAACAAAGGTTGTAATAAAAAGAATTAATGGCCATCCCCACGAGGGAATTGAACCCCCCTTAGTGGATACATCAGCTAACTGATCTTCTCCAATAGCCATACTTGCAACGCTGAAAAGGAGACCCACAAGCAGAATAAAAAAAATAATCCTCCTCCCAATCCCTCGTTTCATAAGTTCCCTCCTCTATAAGCTTTTTTTATAAAATGTTATAACATTATAATGTTTTATTTTCCAAGATTCATATTATATTATCATTGCAAAAAAAAATACAACTATTTATTTAAAAAACGCTATAAAAACTTTTTATATTCTAAAAATCATTACCACTCAGAGATAACCAGTTCAGTAAAAATTAGGTTAAATGTTCTTGACAAATATTCAAAAATAAAGCTAAACTGTTAAAAATACTATATTAATAAATTTTATAAACATTCCAAAAATGGGGTCTAAAATGAAAGTAAAAGATTTTTGGAAAAGATTTGAGAATATTATGGTAGCTATTACTTTCGCAGAAGCTGGCCTCCATGAAGAAGCCATTACATATGTAAAACCTGAAACGCCCGAATACAAATTTATACCTCAATTAAGAGGTCTTAACATCTGGTTTGGTACAGTAGTTATAAAGGAATAGACATCGAAACTTTTTACCAGAGTTTAATGTGAGGGGAATGGAGAGAGAGGTGTAGTTTATTATTAAGAGGGTGGATATATAAAGGAGGAATCTTATGAGAGAAATGAAAGTATTATTAGTCGATGACGAAGTTGATTTTGTAAAAACGCTTGCGAAAAGACTTGAAATGAGAGAGCTTAAGGCTGATACAGTTTACAGTGGTGAACAGGCTGTCTCCTTTACAAAAGAAGAGGAACCCGATGTAATGGTTTTGGATTTAAGAATGCCTGGTATGGATGGTATGGAAGTGCTTCGTCAGATAAAAAAAGCTTATCCCAATACACAAGTTATTATCTTAACTGCGCATGGGACTGAAAAAGACAGGGAAGAAGCCGAAAAATTAGGTGTATATGATTTTCTTAAGAAACCTGTTGATATCGAAACACTCGTCGATAAGATAAAGGGGGCGTACAAAAAGAAACTCGAGCTTACAATGTCAGCAATAACATTCGCTGAGGCGGGAGAATTTGACACAGCAAGAAAAATATTAAAGGGTGAAGAAGAAGAAAAAAAGTAGACTGAGAGGGAAATTATGCCAGAAGAGCTTGATGCAAACGTTCTTGTAGTCGATGATGAAGAACAGTTTTTAAAGGTTTTCTCTCAAAGATTGCAAGGACGGGGGTTAAAAGTTGAGACAGCTACAAGCGGTGAAGAAGCTATTAATAAGACAAAAGGGAAAGAATTTGATGCCATAATTCTTGATCTGATAATGCCTGGAATGAGTGGAATAGAAACACTAAAACGTATTAAAAAAGAAAATCCTGATATTCAGATTATTATGTTGACAGGACATGGTACTGTAGAGAAAAGTGTTGAAGCCATGAAAATGGGTGCTGTTGATTTCATAGAAAAACCTGCTGATATGAGTAAAGTTCTTCAAAAAATTTCAGAAGCAAAGCGCAAAAGAGTAGTTCTTATTGAGAAAAAAAGTCAGGAACGTATAAAAGAAATAATAGATAGCCGTTCGTGGTAAGTATAGAAAGACCTTTGCTTTTATGCCTTTTATAAAAATAAAGACTTTTAAGAAACAGGCAACTCCAGAATAATTTTCTTATCTTCTCTTATAATACTCCAACCTGTCTTTTGCACGATGTCTTTCAATATTTCAAATGAACAGCGACCTTCTTCAGCAGCGGGTATTATATTCCCCTCGCGAAATATTTGAACTGATGACTTATCCCTGGAATAATCTGTCCTGATTAAAATACTACTTCTTTTATCGAGTGTCTTTAACATCTCTTCGATAATGCAAAAAATTATGAATTGAAAAGATACGGGATCACTTGAAATAGGGGGAATATCTTTCTGAAAATCAGTATTAAGACTTATCTGTTTCTGGTTTGCATACCTTCCCAATAGAACAACAAGTTCCTCAAGGGTATCATTTATGTTAAATGTTGAAACAGGATGATCCATCCTGTGAGAAAAACGATTAAGATAATTAAACATATTAACCGATTTACCGATTTGCTCTACAATTGAACGAAGAACATCAACCGTCTGCTGTATCTCCTGCTTACCTATCGACTTTTTTGTTCCGATAATGTCTTCTATTAAGCCAGCAGATTCCTTGATAAATGCAAGATGATTTTTTATTTCATGAGTAAAATCTGCAATGATTTTTCCCACAAAGGCCATTTGCAGAGCCTTTAAACTTTTCTCCTTTTCATTATCCATACGCTCCTCCCTTCTCGATGTCAGATAATTTCTTAAAAATTATGAACCATTTCTTTTTTTCTTGGCCTGTTCTATCTTTACTAAAAGTTCACCTATATCAACAGGTTTCATAACACATTCAATAGCACCATTCCTTATAGCTTCTTCAACGCTTTCAATATCACCATGACCTGTTAACATAATTACCTGTATGGTAGGATCGTTTTCCTTTATTTTTTTTAGAATATCTATCCCATCCATTCCAGGTATCTTTAGATCAAGCAAAACTACGTCTGGTGGATCTTTCTCTATTGATGTGAGTGCATCGGTTGCATTTGTTGCGGCTTTTGCATCATAATTCCTCAATTGTAATCTTTCAGTGAGTGCTGAAACGAACTCCACTTCATCATCTACCAAAAGTACCTTTGTTTGAAACATGTACCGGGTCCCTCCTTAATTAAATTACTCTTTTAATGGGCAATTCGACAATAAATGTTGAACCTTTATTGACCTCACTCTCCACAATAATATTACCACCTAGTTTTTGAATGATACCATAAGATATTGAAAGTCCAAGACCTGTACCTTTGCCCCTTTCTTTCGTCGTATAAAATGGTTCAAATATGTGCTTCAATTTATCCTTTGGAATTCCATGCCCCGTATCTCTTATTATAACCTGAACACTATTACTGTCTTTTAATTTTGTCGAAATTTCGATTAACCCACCTTCATCAACCGCATCAATAGCATTATTAATAATATTAAGAAATACCTGTTGAAGTTGTCCCTTATCACTTTCTATCTTTGGAAGGTCTTCCTTAAAATTCAGATTCAGCCGAATATTTCTAAATAAAAACTCTTTCTCAAGGAATTCTATAACTTCTCTAACAGTATCATTCAAGTTAATAATATCATACGAAACATCCATTCTTCGAGAAAAACCTAACAATCGGTGCGTAATTGCGCGACAACGTTCAACACTATCAAATATTGATTTAAGCGTAAGAAGAAACTTCTCTCTATTTTTATCTAAATTTCCCGATGTCTCCAGTAAATCTTTCATCAATCCTGCCTTTTCATTAATTATAGCAAGAGGATTATTGATTTCATGAGCAACACCGGCTGCTAATCTTCCTATTGAAGCAAGTTTGCTTGCATGTTCAATACGTGAGATAGCTTCTTCCCTTTCTTGATCAGCCTTTTTAATCCTATTTACAACAGTACTTGCCATAGCAATAGTAAAGGTAACACTGACTAGTATGCTTATTATTGCTATAAAAAATAATTCATTTCTAAAAAATTGAGGAATCTTAGTATAGGCAGTCGATTTGATTATCGCTACTAAAAACCACGGCGTGTTTTTTATACGAGTATAGGCAAGGGTAATTGGCATCCCATCCTTTTTCGTTTCTGATAAGACAATCCCTTCTATTCTTGTATCTAAAGGTTGCGGGAATTTATCTAAAAGTTTACCATAAAAACGAGGTGGCGTCTGGAAGATACCTTCACTATTGATAATAAAGGCGTCGTCTTTATCCCTCAATTCCATCAAAAATACAAACTTTTGCAAAGTCTCCATGTCAATTGTAGCCCGTAATATCCAGAAAGTACCTTTTTCAACCTCTTCTCTCTTAACAGCAATTGAAAAATGGGGTATCTTCCGATATCCCATGAAAACATCACTTATATAAGAAGAGCGAATAATCACCTCATCAAACCACTCTTGATTTGAATAATCCTTCCCCAAAAGCCTGTATGGTCCAGCATAAGCGCGCTGAATCCCTTTTGAATCTATTACACCGAGGTCTACAATACCGCTAAATTCTCTTTTGAATTTAGAAAAGATTTCGTTAAGATACAGTTGGTCAGAGAGTTTTTCGTAAGGACATACAGAAGCTATAAACCTCAACGCTGCAAGGCGTTCTTCTACGAAAAAGGCTATTGATTGAGCAGGACCTTCCAGTTGCCACTTCATGTGATTTCGAAAATCCTCTCTTAATATGTGCTGAAACCAGAAATAACTTACTGTTAATACGATAAAAAGAGGAATTAGTGAAAGGATAGCATCGAGCATTACTATCCTTAGTTTTAACCCTTGATAGCGGTCTTTTCCAACAGACGTTAAAAATTTAAAAGGATGGAACAATGCTTCAAGAGATCTGTTTATAATTTGACTGAATCTCATGATATTTTAGAATTAAGGACATTTTTAAATCTATCACATTTAAGGAATATTATAAACCAAATTTGAAAAATCGTAAGCATAACCTTTTCTGTGATTAAATATTTTTAGGCTGGAGGGATGTCCCCGAGCGATTTTACGAAATCCCTGGTAACCAATCAAACCATATTATTCATAAAACTTATAGATACTTGGCAGACGCATTATTGTCGCTCAACGTTATCACAAAAAGTCTTCGACTTTTTCGGGGACTCTCGTTTCCGGCTCGATATCCATCGAACCTCCAAGGAAAATTCTTTCTTCGAAAGAATTTAAAACCGCTCAAATACTACATCTGCCAAATTTTTTACGAATAATATGGGTCGGTGTTCCAACTATTCGTTATCCGTTAGCCGGCTAAAAAACACCTTCTTACTGACTGACACGGATAAAGGATACGTAAGCCGAATTCCTTTTTGAGCAATCTCTGCATTTTCGCGTTAATTTTTACAGCTCGAGATAAAGACCTGTGTATAAGACAAATGTAGAGGCTTTCCATCCTTTATCTTTGATATAGGCCTCTAACGCATCTTCAGCTTTTACATAATCAAAACCGATTCCAATCCTGTTAGAACCCCCTTTAAAGTAATAGCTAAAACATACTCCATAACGCTCGTAGGTAAGATCTCCTTTACTGTTATATATCCCGTCATTTTGCACATGTTCATATCTAAATCCAATGCCGGGCTGTCCTAAACCGACCTTTTTATCGTATATAACATGTGTATCCGCATACCAAGTATTTGAGTCTCCCTTTTTATAGTTACCGGATGGTGTCTCATAAAAATAATTATCATCCAAGTAAATGTATCCAACTTCAAAACCTGGGATAAGATCTCCAAATCTTTTCTCAACAGAGAAATCAACTGCCAGCCCATCCCTTGAAAGAGAAGAAGAAATATATCCAGTAGCTCCATTTAAATGCTTTTCGTGATGATAACCAATACCAAAAGTCATGGTATCCATTTTACCAAGATAAGTCTGTTTTGCTCTCAAACTTGGGTCCTTAGCAGTTTCTTCAGGCTTAAAACCAAACATAGTTGGGGTAAACTCTATCCTCGCATCGTATTCAAGATTCTGTTTATCTTTTTGCGAACTTGAAGTAGCAACTTTGTCAAACCCTCCAGACAATTTCCAGAGCTTGTTATCTATAAATCTATCTTCCTGAAATATTCCTAAATAATATTTAAACATCCCTTCTTTAATCTCTCCTGCAATGACTGCTCCAAAATCAGTCCTTTTAAAAGGCTGTGTACTTCTGCGTCCCCCTGCAAATGGGTCAACTGCTTTTAAAGCGTCTTTAAATTGACTTGGAAGAAAATAATTTCCATCACTTGACATGACAGGGCTCTGATGACGGGCTATAAAATTATGTCTGCTAAAAGGAACTCGTAATTCTCCTGCTTTTATTATAAATTCAGGAAGAATATTAAACTGTGCCCCTGCCTCCCACAGCTTTGCCTGATAGTCTTCATTTTCATTAGCATCAATCATAGCATAGAACTGAGCCCACTTTGTAACCTGTCCATTTACTGAGAGTCTGGCTTTGTAAATCTGGAATTCATTACTCCTGTAATCCTTATCCTTTTCTTCATCCTTGTTTAAGTAGAAAATTCTAACCTGAGCTCGCATATCAATATAGCTATCTTCACTTATATCTAACTTTATAGCCCATACATTTGAAGCAAAACCAAAGATTAAAAACAAGGCAATTAAACAAAAGAAATTCCTTCTTTCCATCTTTATTACTCCTTTATTTTTGAACTTTAAAAACTTGTGGATAATACTACTTTAAGAAATCAACATCTTCCCTTCAATTTAAGTCAAGATAAAAATCTTTAATAATCCCATATCTTATTTAATTAAAATCGGCATTCCGAGCAATGGCCATATTGTGACAAGGAAAACACCAAGAACAATAATAAGAACGATACTCATCGGAACACCATGTACAAAAAATTCGCCAGGAGTGAATTGCTTGGAATCATATGCAATCGCATTTGGGGCAGCACCTATTAAAAGCATAAAAGGCATGCCTGCCGTTACAAGTGAAGCATAAAGTATTACTTCAGGGGCAACGCCCAAATATTTAGCTATAACCAGTGATACCGGTAAAGAAATAGCTATCGCAGCAACATTCATAATAAAATTTGTCATTATCAGGACAAAAGTTGCTATGCTTAAAACAAATATTAACCAGTGCGCTTTCTGAAACATTACAAGCCAGTTTACAGCCATCCATTCAGCCGCTCCTGTTTTCCATAAGCAAAAACCTATACTCATTGCACCACTGAAAAGGAGGATAATATTCCATGGTATCTCCTCAAGTTCTTTAATTGTCAACACCCTGAAAAGGAAGAAAAGGAGCGTGGAACAAAGCATAATTGAAGCTCTGTCCAGAGGCTTGAGGGCAGGGATAAATGACTTCAAAGACATGGCAATAACCACACTTATAACAAAAAATATTACAAGTTTTTCATTCTTTGTCATGGGACCAAGGTCTTTCGAGAGGCTCTTCACTCTTTCCATCAGACCAGGAATAACTTTCTTTTCGGGTTTTAAAAATATTGAAAGATAAGCCCATATTATGAAAACCATACTCCATCCAACAAGAAACATATATTTTGTAAGTTCAAAGAATGTTATATCCCTCCCTGTGAATTCTTTAAACATACCTGCAGCAGCAGGACCACGTGCAGCACCTAAAAAAGTAACAATACTGCCCGCTCCTGCAGCATAGGCCATCCCTATAAAGAGGGATTTGCCGAATTTAGTTGGTTTTTCTCCCTCGCCATAAAGCGCATATATGGCTAATAAAATAGGATATACTGTTGCTGCAGCTGCGGTATGTGCCATGAAATGTGCAAGGCCTGCTGTAACGACTAGACATCCTAATACTATCATGTTTGTTTTTTCACCTACCAAAGAAAGCATTTTATAAGCTAGTCGCTTAGTAAGACCTGTTTTTGTAAAAGCCAGACCAACAACAACAGAGCCAAATATGAACATAACAGAGGGATCCATAAAATCCTTAAATGCATCTTTTGCCGAACGAATACCAAAGAGTGATTGGAATACTCCGATTGCAATAGAGGTGACGCCTATAGGCACGACCTCAAATACCCACCATATTCCCGCCATTAAGAATAAAGCAATAGCCCCTTTCCCCTCACGCGAAAGAGGGAAAGCCTTCCCAGAGGGGTCGATCGCATCTCTCCAGGGTGGCATAAAGTATACAGTAAAAAAACAGGCCAATCCTAAGATAATAAAAGTCCATCTTTTCCAGTCGAATTTTGGTTTAGGTGCAGCAACTAAAATTTCTTCTGGTGGCTCGGGTAATCCTGTTACACTTTTTTTGTCTTTATCTATCATTTAATCCTCCTCTTCTTTTAAAAGTGTATTCGATATCTCGTCAAAAACTTCTATCATACGAATCAAGCCAATAAACTTTTTCTTATTTTCGAGAACAGGCAACAACACAAGGTCATGATGAATCATTAAATAGGCTGCTTTAGTTATAGAATCCTCTGGTTCTACAAAATACTTTGCAGATACCATAATATCACTCACAGGCTTTTCAGCAAGTTCCATTGACTTTTTTGCAAAAAGTGTATCCCATATGAGTGATAGCTCAGCCTCTTCCTCTTTGTATCCCTGCACTTTTTCAGAAGTGCGCATAAATCCTGGTTCTAACCCCCTCAAAATATCTTTCAATGTAATTGTTCCAAGAAGGTTATATTTTTCGTCAAATACAAGAACAGCAATGGGCTCAGTATATTTCTTTGCACTGATAAACGATGCCTTAACTATCCTTACGGCCTGGCTGATAGAAAACCAATAAGGCACGTGAGGATATTCAAAAATACCAATCATAACTTCTCTCACTGGTTTTTTGTCAGACATATCGCCTCCTTTTATAAAAGGTTAATCCAAAAAACATTTAGATTAATTAACAAACTGCCAGCTTCCTTAATTTATTACTGTTTCTAATAGGATTAATTATATTATCTTATTAATTTATGGAGTGTTTCAATCAGGTAGGAACTGTATTTTTATCGGGTAATTACTGTATTTTGGTCAACCCGAAAATTCATTTTTAGGTTAACCCAAATAATACCAATAGAATAATGCGGATGTTGTGAAAAGATCTATTTTTCGATCAAACCTATTTTTATAGCATATTTAACAAGCTCAGCTAAAGAATGAATATCAAGTTTTTGCATAATATTTGTTCTGTGAGTTTCAACGGTTTTAACGCTAATAAAAAGTCTGTCCGCAATCTGTCTGTTCGTCAAACCTGATGCAATAAGCTTCAATATTTCCTTTTCTCTGAGTGTAAGTATTACGGGGGTCTTATCCCCTTCCGAATAATCTCTGAGCAACACTTCAGAAATAGTGGGACTGATGAACTTTCCACCCGAATAAACTGCTCGTATTGCGTATAACAGATCTTCGAAGGCGTTATCTTTTAAAACAAAGCCATCAGCATTCAACTGAATTGCTCGTTTGGCGGTTAAAGCATCATTATGCATTGTAAGAAATATGACTTTTGTTGCCATGCCCATAGATTTAATTCTCTGTAAAATCTCAAAACCGTCAAGCCCCGGCATCGAGATATCAAGCACCGCGATATCAGGTCTATTTTTGACGATAAGATCCAGTGTCTCTTGTCCCCTCCCTGCCTGACCAATAACAGAAATTTCAGGCTCAGAATTGAGCAGATTTATCAAGCCTTCTCTAAATATTTTATGGTCATCGGCAACGATAATCGTTATCATTCAAGGGGTACCTCTATGAAAATATGGGTTCCTGTATCATCCGAACTTTTTATTCTGATAATACCATTCAGTAACTCAACACGTTCCATAATTGTAAAAAGACCTATCCCCGCTTCTTTAGATTCTTTTTGAGCAGGATTAAATCCTTTTCCATTATCCCTTATATCAAAAATCAACATCCCGCCTTCTATCTTGAGTGCAATATTAGCATTAGTCGCATTCGAATGTCTAACTATGTTGCTTAATGCCTCCTGCAGTATCCTATAAATGTTTTCCTTTATTTTTAAACTTACCTCTTTAACTTTATCTACATTTTCAACTTCTACATTTATCTCAATTCCTGAGCGGTCTTGCACCTTTTTAATATACCAATTTATAGCTTCTACAAGATCTGTATTTTTAAGAAAAGATGGCCTTAAATCCATTGATACCCTTCTTAATTCTTCGATAACATGAGATATCTCTGAAATTAGCACCGAAAATGCATCCTGATCGATTACACCTCCTTTCACCCTTGTTTCGAGCATTTGAAGTTTCATTTTAATTGCAAGAAGAGATGTGCCAATTCCATCATGAAGTTCTCGTGCTAATCTTTTTCGCTCTTTTTCATGGGCATTGAATATCTTGATCGAGGCAGACTGCAACTCTTTAATCCGAGTATAGCGTGATGCAAGTGCATAAACTACCGACAGCATAAACAAAACCGTTGAATAGTCCCAGAGAAAGAAACCTGTTATATGTGCTAAATCGATTTCTATAACAGACTCTAAAACAGAGCCAGTAATCAAACCCATAATTCCCAAAAGAATTGTTCCTGACTCATAAAACTTTCTAAGAAATGCCTTTATGGCAATGACAATGAGGTATATACCTGTTGAGAAAAAAAGTATTTTCCAGAATAAATAAATATAATCATAAAATGGATTAGCGTGAAAAAATATAATTAATATTGCAACCCCGAAGAACGTCAATATAATCATTTTTAAATAAAGAGTCAGCTTTTCTTTATAAAAATGAAGGAGTAAGAGGAGCAGAACTGCAGGAAGGATAGCGGAAATTACCATGATTATCTTTTGAATAAATGGAGTTTTAAATCCTGTGTAATAAAATGTAACACTTCCGAGAAAAAATAATGTTCCATATAATGTTATGAAAAGCCAGAAATAAAAATATTCCCTATCCCTTAACCCCTTTATATAAAAAAAGAGGCAGGATAAAAAAAACAATGCAAAGAATGTAAAAAAACATGATTCCCATATCAGTGTATCTTTATGTCTTCTCAATCTTTCGAACAATAGACGCTGGTGATCGCCGATTATTACTCCTTTATCCAGTATCCCGCCACTTAAATAAGTATTCATAACACGCACCGCAATTACATTATCAGCATCAAATCTTATATATTTATGTGGAATTTTATATAACCTCCTTATTTTCGATGCCTCAATAAATTGTTGTCCGATTTTACCTTCGCCACCGATTTTGATTCCATTGAAAAACACCTCGTCAGCATCACCGATCCTTCCAAGAAATAGCGAGGATTCGATATCCCTAAACGAAGAAGGAATTACACAATGAATTCTATACCATCCTATCTTTTCTCGAGGATTAAATCCTTGAGATTGCCAGCTACCTGGTATTACAATAGACCTCCATTTTGAGTCATCATAAGATGGTAATGAATAAACGTGATTGTCATCGGAAGAAATTTTGTGAACGCCGTCAAGAATGATATAGTCTTCACGAACCTGAGCGTTTAGATTATTAAAACAAAATAAGATAAATGTAATAAAAAGAAATGAAAGTAGCTTTCTGTTCACAGCTTAACACAAAAATTTATTGAGAATAATATATATCTTTTTAGCGAGGAATAAAAATCATATTATCCCCTGTAATAATGACTTCGACATTTAAAATCTTCGATATCCTAATTACCACATCAAGCGGAATACGGATTATGCCCTTCTCGTATTTATAGATTTGCTGCTGTGCTATGTCTTCTGAAAGACCAATCGCTATGCCTAAATAGTATTGAGATACTCCTCTATATTCTCGAAATTCTTTTATGAGGGCACCTAAACTCTTGTTTATATCCTTATCAACTTTAATAGTCTTAGCTTCCATTAATTCTGGACTCATAATTTAAATCCTAACGAGATTTAATCTTTTTTAAAACCTTATTAACAATGTCTGATATTGTAACAATTCCCACAAGTTTCTGTTCATCTACAACAGGAATCTGTTTAACTCTGCGAAGTATCATAATCGCACCCGCTCTAATAATTGGGACATCACTGCTCACCGTGATAGGTGGAGAACTCATTATATCCTTTACCTTCATTTCGAACAATTTATTAACCCGATCTTCAATATAAGCAAGATCAGACATATATCTCTCCTCCTCTATATTTTCAGGATACCGTGGCAGGATGGCTCTGAAAATATCCGTTTTAGTAATAACGCCTACAACTTTATCCTTTTTTACAACAATGAGGCCATTAACACGCAGTTTTTTTAGAAGTTTAGAACATTCTTTTACTGAAAACTCAGGGCTAATGGTGTGCACTTTTTTTGTCATGATTTCTTTTATTAACATAACCTACCTCCTTAAAATCGTTAATAAAACCATGTTAATCTCATTCTGGAGATGAAACCCTTGATCACTGCGAAATGGTAAGTAGTCAGTCTATTTCACAAACTCTAAACCTACTCTGTATTTACTTACCCCAATCTTTTTTACCCACCTTACGACCGATAAATCAGTTGAAACATCTTCTGTTCTTAATTCAAATTTCTTTTCGAAGACAATAATATTTCCAGGTTCAAGAGGATAATCCGTAATCATCCCTACTCCTCCTACAGAGATGTCGACAAACATACCTGATGCATTAATTTTTTCACTACCATATATAGAATATCTGATAATATTTTTATATAATCCTCTTTTAGATTTACGCCTATTTTCAATTGGCATAATTATATTCCTGATAATCTAATCTTTTCTTATAGGTAATAATAAAAATCCTTATTTGTCAATAAATATTTGATTCTTTGTTATGGAAACATCATTTATGGACTTGTTATGAGAATTGCTTGAAATATTAGAGGATAGTTTCTATATATTTGGTTAAAACTACAAGAGACATCATCGCCGTGTAAACAGCACTCATGGACGACGAATTTCTTTTTGAGCAATGTCTGAATTTTTCGGGTTAAACAATGTTTACTTGCGCAGGTAATAAAAAATTAGTGAAAAGGCTTTGTTATATAATACACAAAGATTTTAATTGGGAATGAATATTATCGTATCGCCGTTTATAATGACCTCTACATTCAAAGCCTTTGATATGTTAACAGCAACATCTATTGGAATACGTATTAAACCTTTTTCATACTTGTAAATATGCTGTTGGGCGATATCCTCTGAAAGACCAATTGCTATACCTAAATCGCGCTGAGACATACCCCTTTCCTCACGAATTTCCTTAATAAAGGCGCCTATATCGCTATTTATCTCCTTATTATTATCGATTTTTATAATTTTGACCTCCATACTTCACACTCCTTTTAAGATTCCTTCTGCAACATTCTAAAAATTTTATTATTTCTCAATAAATCCATCGCCTTACAAATATATTCATCTTTATTATTTCCAATTTTAGGCTTTACTATTAAATCAGGTGTTATCCCTCTTCCCTCTATGGAAATTCCTTTCGGTGTGTAATACCTTGCTGTTGTCAGTTTTAATGCGGACCCATCCTTTAGAGGCACAACAGTTTGAACCGATCCCTTGCCATAACTTTTTGTTCCAATAATAACAGCCCTGTGCCAATCTTTTAATGCACCAGCAACAATCTCTGATGCACTTGCACTCTCACCATCAATAATAACAACAAGTGGCAAGGCTAAATATGGCTCTCTATGATGGCTAAGATAATCTTTCACCTTTCCGTTTTTATCCTTAATTGAGACTACTAATTTGCCTGAGGGAATAAAATGACTAACAATATCCACAGCGCTATGAAGAAGCCCCCCAGGATTGTTACGAAGATCGAGAACAAGATATTTCATGTCATTGTCTATAAGTTTTAATAAGGATGCAGTGAAAGCAGATGCTGTTTGTTTTTGAAACTGGTAAATCCTGATGTAACCTGTCTCGCTGTCAAGCATCTTTGAAACAAGACTTTGGATTGATACATTATCTCTTTTAAGAGTAAATTTTTCTGGCTTTTTCCAACCTTCTCTGAAAATAGTTAAACTTACAGGCGTAGAAGGAGTTCCTCTTATTCCTTCAACCGCCTCCTGAATGCTCATATCTTTAGTGAACTCATTATTTATCATTATAATTTTATCGCCTCTCTCTATACCCGCTCTGAAGGCAGGGGTTTCTTCAAGAACCTCTGTAACAGTAATAACGCCTTGCTTCTTATCTATTTTTATTCCAATACCGCCGAACTCTCCTTTAGTTTCTACCTGCATCTCTTTATACTGCTGGGGTGTCATAAAATCTGAATGAGTATCAAGAGACTTTACCATTCCTTTAATGGCAGCGTATATGAGGTCTTTCGATTGAACATCTGTCTCTCTGTTTTCGAAATAACTTTTCCTAAATACTGTTAACACATCTTTGAATTCCTTTAATTCTTCCCAATTGCTATCTTTTGTGCTTACAGCGTCTAAAAAATTCCTCTCAAGAATTTCATTTATATCACCCTCTTCTTTTTTGTCTTTAAAGGACTTTATCGAAATCGGTGATGTATTTATATTTTCAATAATGCCCTCTAAGGCACTTTTTATTAAGTCTTCTTCCTGTATTTCCTGTATATAGTTCTTTTGTACGATGGCTAACGCATCTTTAAATACTTCTATTTCCCTTGCCCGCAGGGCATCAGATTCCAATTTATTCATAAATCTGTTTGTGAAAAGCACAACAGCTAAAACTGTAATTATCATCGTAAGTAATAAAATGGTTCTTTTATCGAATAATGTTTTCATCTCAACTCTCCAAACCTTATTTGCATAACTCTCGAACTTTTTATAAACAATAAGTGTTTATTTTTATAATGGAAGATTTTTTATTTCTCTACAATCAGTAAAGTTAAGAAATTTTTGTAATAGCTTTCATAAAAATATTGATTTTTTTTTGATAAATTTTGTAAGGAATCCTTGATAATAATATGCAGCCTTTTGGGTTAATTTTTATAATGGTGAGATGCCATGTTTGATAGCAAATCTTACAAGTGTAGGAATATCTTTTATATTTAATTTTTGCATAATTCGGCTTCTATATGTTTCGACGGTTTTAGGAGAGATAAATAAAATATTTGAGATTTCAGCATTTGACTTCCCTTCTACAACTAACTGCAAAATTTCCCTTTCACGTTTGCTAAGACTTTTTAAAGGACTCCTATCCTCACTATAACCCCGCCGTTTTATATAATCCGTAACTACTGCCTCTGAAATTTCCTGACTCAGATAATGATGGCCTCTTTGAACTCTTCGGATTGCCTGTACCACCTCTTCACCCGCTGATTCTTTTAAAATATAGCCTTTTGCTCCTGCCTTCAGAGCCTCAAAGATATACTCCGAAGAATCGAGAACAGAAAGAATAATTACTTTAGTAGCTGGGCATGCCTCAGATATATGAACTGTAGCATCAATCCCATTTAACTCGGGCATAACAATGTCCATAATTACTATATCAGGACACAATTCTTTAATCTTATTCACAGCCTCACGACCGTTAGCAGCCTCACCAACAACTGTAATATCACCCTGTGACTCAAGAATTAAACGTAAGCCATCTCTTATGATTGCATGATCATCAGCCAAAAATACGGTTATAGCCATTGCTTATCTCTTCACCTCAATCAAAACGGTTGTTCCACACCCGGGTGAAGACCGAATGCTCAAAATTCCACCAGATGCTTCAGCTCGTTCTCGCATACCAATCAAACCCAATCCTTTCTGTTCAGTTATTTTGTTGATACTTAATGGGTCAAATCCTATACCATTATCGGTGATTGACAGATTGACCTTATTGTCTTTCTCTTCTAATTTTATAGTTACTTCCGTAGCACGTGCATGTTTAGCTATATTTGTTAGTGCTTCCTGAACTATACGAAATAAATTAGTCTCAACTTCTGCGGGCAGTCGCGGATCGGGTTCTTTACCCTTAAACCCAACAGGTATTTTGGTGCGACTCGAAAATTCGTCACTATACCAATGTATCGCTGCTACTAAACCATAGTCATCCAAGATTCGCGGTCGTAAATCAGACATTATATTTCTAATGGGTTTCATTATCTCTTTGACCAATGCTTTAGAGTCTTTCAGCCTCGAAATTATGCTCGTGTTTGTTTTATTTGATAAATGCTCGATTAAAAAATCAAGGTTCACGCTCAACGCCGTTAAATTCTGTCCAACTTGATCATGTAGTTCTCTTGAAAGCCTTCTCCTCTCTGTCTCTTGCAGTAAAGTAATACGAGTAGAAAGGGCGCGTATATTCTCATACGATTTTTTTAGCTCATCCTCTGCCTTTTTTCTTAAGGTAATGTCTTTAATAACCTCAAAGACTACTCTCTGACCCTTCAAAATAAAAGAGCCTGCCGAGATTTCAACCGGAAAGACGGTACCATCCTTTCTCTTATGATAATCAAGCGGAATCCATTTGACTTCACCACGTATTATTTTGTCTATCCAATCTTTCGATTTTCCTATGTCAACCGAAATGTCGAGGCGTTCCATGTTAAGTAACTCTTCTCTTGTATACCCATATATTTGCAAAGCAGCATTATTTATATCAATAAACTGTAAAGTTTCTGCATCAAATATTAGAATTGCATCTGTTTCAATAAAGAATAACCTCCTGTATTTTTCCTCACTTTCCTGCAACTTTTCTATCATGTACTTACGTTTAGTAATATCTCTTGCAAAGGCACAATTATATTCTTTATCTTTAAATTTCACAAAATTGAATGTTATCTCAACAGGAAATACTTTCCCGTCTTTCGCCTTATGAATTGACTCAAAGGTTATGGTTTTTAGTTGTTTTAGAACCTTCCAATATGCTGACCATGTCTCCTTAGTAAAAGCTGGATCAATATCATATACACTCATAGTAAGTAGTTCGTTTCTCGTGTATCCAAGGGAACGACACGCTGCCTCGTTAACGTAAATAAACCGTGCGTCTGATGTCATCCAAAATGCTGAATCGGCAGTATGTTCTATTGTAAAGTAAGTAAATCTCAGTTTTTCTTCAGCCTCGCGAATTTCACGTCCTGTCAAATTAACGAGATGTTTTAATTTAGCAATCAATTCTATCTTAGATCTCTCGTCTAACTTAATTGCATTGTTGCCAGCGGAGATCTTTTTTAAAGCCTCAAAGACTTCTGAGAGCCCAATCGCTAACTCCATACTTATACTTCTTAGTTCTTCCTCTGTGTCATGAACTATTCTCTTATATTCTTTAAATTGTTCATTTATTACCTTTAGCGTTGCCCTCAATGAAACATTCTCGATATTTGATTTAAAAGGCGTGCAATCAAGACACATCTCCATCTTTTCTAAAAATTTACCTTGAATCTGTTTCCTACAATGGGTCCCAGAATAAAGCCAGCATCTATAATCTTTTGTAGTGAAGACAGGACATTCTTTCTCTTCACATTTAAAGTATTCCCAGCATTTAACAAACTTTTTTCTTTTATGTTTTTCCGTCACTTTTTAATATTTTACTCACAAAAATGATATCTATTTTAATTTAAACACTTTTTGTTTTAATTAGTCAAACAAAAACTGTTTGCATATTTAAAAACAAAAAAAGTTTTAAATTTGTAAACATATTTTGTTTTTTAATTATGCATAATTACTTAATATAAAATCCTAATCTGGACAATAACAATTTGTTTAATCATGTAACACATTATTTTTAAATTATAATATAAATAATATAAATTTTTACATTCAAAACAACCAAAATTTATAAATTTTTTTAATAGTTTTATTTATACTTGACAAAAAAACAAATAATGTTTATTCTTTCTTTAAGAAAGGGGGTGAGCTTAAATGAGGAGAGAAATGGCATGGTTTTCCTTAGGACTGGCTATCATTATTGGGGTTTTCGTTATTCTCATACTAAAAGGACCTACAGACTTATCGGAAACTGCTATACTCGAAAGCCAACAGCATTTTGAGGAGGCTAAAAAAGCTATTGATAATAATGACCTTGAATTAGCGATGAAACATCTGGAGGCAATACACAAACGGACTCCTGCTTGGTATGAAAGTAGAGAACTTTACTGGAAGCTTAAAGAAGAAATGAATAAGTATGCTAAAAAGGAGCTCGACAAAAAGAATAATTGAGGATGTAAAATTGAGCACATCGTATCGAAGGGGTAAAAATAATATAAGGGGCGAAGGTATCTTAGGGCGTATGGATTCTAAGGCGACACTGTTCAATATGACGCTGAAAGAATGGATTGAATCCAGAGGGATATCTTTAATAGATTTTGAAGAAATGTCCGGTGTGCCTTACCAGAGGATTTCAGAACATATTAGGCTGAAAAGACCCCTCTCGGAAAAACATGTTATCAAGATATTAAGGGCTACAAATTGTTGTGTGTCGCCTGTGTCTTTACGTCCAAGTTTGAGACCCATTTTCAAACTTATTAATTACAAAAAATGAGCCCCGCGATTATTTTAGTTTAATCGAGACAAAACTCGGGAGAGGAGATTAGCGTCTTCTATTTAAAAGTAATTTTTGCTCTCATGGAAATGTCAAAAATTAAGACTTTCCATAAAAGAGAGGATAAAAATGGCGAAAAAAGAAAATAATAGAAAAGAACATTTTTTCGACAAAAAGAAAAATTTAAATCTATTATTCATAATTTTTTGCACGGTACTGGCTGTCCTTTTGATCAGCGAATTTTTTATACATAAACATACCTACTTCCCCTGGGAAGAGTGGCATGGTTTCTATGCAGTCTATGGATTTATAGCCTTTGTTATCCTAATCTTTGTAGCAAAGTATATTTTACGTCCTTTTGTAAAAAGAAGGGAGGACTATTATGATCAATAATATACCTCCTGCAATCGTCTTTATTATCGGAGCATTATTTATTCCTTTATTAAGAGGCAAAGCTAAAAGTATATATCTTTTACTTTTACCCATAGCCGGATTTATAAACCTCCTCAGCATTCCTGAAGGCACACATTGGGTGGTTAGATTTCTTGATTATGAATTAATATTTGGTAAAGTGGACAGATTAAGCCTCTTTTTCGGGTATATTTATCATTTAATAACTTTCCTAATCATAATCTACTCATTACACTTAAAAGATGATATTCAACATATGGCAGGTTATATTTATGCAGGTGCTTCCCTTGGAGTTGTTTTTGCAGGCGATCTCCTCTCTTTATTCCTCTTCTGGGAAATGATGACCTTTAGTGCAGTAATTTTGGTGTGGTCAAATAAAACAAAAAAGGCGATTTCAGCAGGCTTCCGTTATCTGCTTGTCCATATAGCGGGCGGGCTTTGTCTTTTAGCAGGAATTGTCCTTTATGTCATTGAGACTGGCTCGACCCATTTCGGGTATATCGGACTAAAAGGATTATCAACTTATCTCATATTTATCGGATTCGGGATAAACTGCGCGTGGCCTGGTCTCCATGCATGGCTTCCTGATGCTTATCCAGAGTCTACAGTAACAGGTGCCGTATTTATGTGGACATTTACAACAAAGACTGCAGTTTATACCCTTGCAAGAGCGTTTCCGGGCACAGAAGCTTTGATATGGATAGGAGCAATAATGACTGTATTTCCTATCTTTTTTGCCGTTATAGAAAATAATCTCAGGAGAGTCCTTTCATACAGCCTCATAAACCAGGTGGGATATATGGTATGTGGAATAGGAATAGGAACACAACTTGCAATAAATGGCACTGTATCCCATGTCTTTTGCCATATTTTATATAAAGGTCTTCTTGTTATGTCTATGGGAGCTGTAATATATAGAACAGGAAAAATTAATTGCACTGATCTTGGAGGTTTATACAAGAGTATGCCTTTAACAAGCATCTTTTGTATTATAGGAGCTGCCTCGATTTCTGGGTTCCCACTATTTAGCGGCTTCATTTGTAAGTCAATGGTTGTTGAAGCTACTGCGCTTGGCGGCATGAGTATAATCTGGTTTCTTCTAATGTTTGCATCAGTAGGGGTTTTGGAACATGCAGGTATCAAGGTACCATATTATGCCTTTTTCTCTCATGATTCTGGCATAAGGACAAAAGAGGCACCTCTCAATATGTTGATTGCAATGGGAATAGCAGCCTTTTTATGTATATTTATAGGGGTATTCCCGGGCTATCTTTATAGCCTTCTTCCCTATCCTGTAGATTATGAACCATATACAGCATTTCACGTAATTGGGATGAGTCAATTGCTTTTCTTCGGGGCACTGGCATACATACTTCTTGTCCTTTCCGGAATTTTCCCTGCTGAAATAAGGGCTTTAAACCTTGACTTTGACTGGTTCTATAGAAAAGGGGCACGGTTATTTATGACGTGCTGTGAGGGAATGAACAAGTTCAGGATCAAAGTACAAATTTTATTATCTAAACTTGTAGACGAGACCATAAAGCATGGCCTCGATCCCCTTTATATTCCAATGCTTGCAACAACCTATATAAGATTTAAGATTGCACAGGTTTTTTTAAAAGATAAAAGTAAGGAATATGAGTTTAAGTTCAGGAGAATGCAGAGGCTAAGCGAGGCAGGAATGAGTTATAGTGCTGATGTGCCTCGAAGACCTGTTGGTTTTGCTCTTTTAATAGCACTTTCCCTGATGTTTCTTTATATGTTGGTTTATTTGATATTTTATCTCCCAAGAAAATAATGAGGTAGATAGCTGTTAAAAAACCGTCTTCAGAATATAGGTCAAAAAAGTATGTAAACCAAAAGATAAACAAATATTAAGATAAGGACAAAAAGAACTCCTATGCTTAGAGACCTCGAGCGCATATCGGCGCTATATTTTATGCCGTGTTTACCCATTTCTTGAAATTGCCTAAATTTAAACTCTAATTCAGCAAGTTTTCTCTGGATTGAAAGAGACTTCTCTTTTTGAAAGAATATCTGTGCAAGTTTTAGATGAGCATATCGGATAGATAACTCAGGGAGAAAAAGTGGATCAGAACTTAATCTACTTAGAGAATCTACCATCCCTGTAAAAAAACCTTGCACATTACGTCTTATACTATTTAAAGGCACACTACAGAACCACAAAAAAGAACTCCCTGCCTTTCTATAAAACCAATCAATATCAAGGTTAATCGCTCTTATCTCGGCTGGATAAATTCCTGATAACAAAAGGAAACTAAATGCCAATGTAGCAAAAAGGAGAAGCTGTAACTGTGCCATAACATGAGGAATAGTATATGGTTCATAATCTACAGGATAGGGAAGAAGGCTATAAAGATAACCCGGGAATACCCCTATAAATATGCATAAAAAGGCTGCGATACCCATCGCAAGTAGCATATTCAGAGGAGGCTCTTTAGTCCTTATGCCAGAATCATGAGAGAAAAACGCAAAAAATGGGATCTTGATACCAGCATGTTCCAAAACTCCGACAGAAGCAACTAATAATACAAACCAGATTAAGATCATATGTTCCCTTGCTACCGCTTCCATTATCATTGTTTTTGTTGCAAATGCTGTAAATAGCGGAAATGCAGAAATTGACGCATTACCCACAATACAAAATATACAGGTAAGGGGCATGCTTTTATATAATCCGCCTAAATCTGTGCAATTTATTTTCCCTGTCTGATGAAGAACTGCACCCATAGCCATAAATAAGAGGGATTTAAATAGAATATTTGCAAATGCATGTGCAGTAGCACCATTAATGGCCAGTTCAGTACCTATTCCGATCCCCACTACCATAAAACCCACCTGGTTGATTATGCTGTAAGAAAGTATTCTTCTTAAATTATTTTCTATGACAGCATAAAATATTGGAAAAGCAGTCATAATTGCACCTATCCATATCAATGCTTCTGTTCCGGGAAATCCTCTCGCAAGTGCATAAACAGCACACTTTGTTGTAAAAGCACTAAGAAAAACCGTTCCCGTTACAGTAGACTCTGGATAAGCATCAGTAAGCCATGCATGGAGACCAGGCCATGCGCAGTTAATCCCGAATCCGATAAATATGAGAAAGCTTGCAAATCCATTTAATCCTATATAACCGAACTGAATTGATCCCGTGTCTTGCAGACGCATTAAGATACCAGCAAGAAGACATACCCCACCAAATATGTGAATCAAAAGAAATCTGAACCCCGCAGCAATCGATTGTTTTGTTCCTCTCGCCCAGATAAGAAAAGTTGCGGTTACAGCCATAATCTCCCAGAAGATAAAAAGTGAAAAGAGGTCTCCTGCGAAAATAACACCTAAAGAGGCCCCAGCATAGATAACTGCTGATACGTGTTGTAAATCATCTTTCACATGAATAGCGTAAAGGATTGCTATAAAAGATATGAGATGGAAGACATACGCAAAAAGCAAGCTGAGTCTATCTACCCTACCAAATATTAATTCATAATCAAGAAACCGAACTATCCAGTGTGTACCTTCCGGAACGTTAATCAGGTTTATAAAACTTATAACAGGCAACAATAAAAGATATATGCTCTTTAGCCTCCCCTTAAATAGGGGAATAAGCAATCCACCAATAATGAATATGGCCTGAGGTGGTAAAGTGTTAATCATAATAATTCTCTTCCCTCTTTACGATTGGACGAAGGATGTGTTTGCCTATTAAAACAATAACAGTATATGCAACAAATCCGAAGACTGCATAAAACCCATACCATTCTTCCCATGGAAAAATTGGATGCTTTGGTATGAAGAAGTCGAGTATAAGGAGAATAAATAGAATAACCCAAAAAAGCCTCAACATTTTTTCAACATTCTCGAACTTATCAAAAAAATACTTCTTTTCCATTTCAGTCTCCTAAAATTTTAAAGAGTATTTAAAAGTATCACAGTAAGATATACTGCTGCTATTGTGAATATAATGAAAAAGACCTTTTTATATCCTGGAACAGGTTCGTGTCTGAGCTCTTTTAACTCTTCTTGCATCATTTTCTTACCTCCCTTACAATAAGGTCCACCTTACATGCCTAAAATACTTTGTACAGCTATCCTAACAATCTCAAAAAAGTGGACAAATGCATTAGGAAAAATTCCTAATATTATTGAAATAATAGCCGTCAATACTAAGGGAATTACCATAAACATAGATGCCTCATCAAAGTGAGGATTTACATCCTCCTTTGGCTTTTTAAAAAATGCACTATAGATAATTGGAAAAAAGAAAGCAGCATCAAGCAAAGCACTGGTTAAGAAGATAAAGAGGAAAAAGATCTCCCGTGCTTCAAGTGATCCAAGACATAAGTACCATTTACTTATAAAACCACAAATTGGAGGTATGCCAGAAACCCCCATAGCGCCTATTGCAAAAGAACTCAGAGTGAGAGGCATCTGTCTGCCCAAACCATCCAGTTCACTCACATTTTGCTTGTGTGTTTTGACATAGATAGCCCCTGCAACGAAAAATAGGGTTATTTTCATGAATCCGTGATAGGCTATATGTAGCATAGCACCTTTTATAGCACTCGCAGAAAGTAAGGATGCTCCAAGTATTATTATAGAAAGATTATTTATTGTAGAAAAAGCAAGCCTTCTTTTTAAATTATCCTGTGCTAAAGCAAAAAAACAACTCATAATAACTGTAAAAGAAACGAAGTATGCTAATGTCAGCCAGAAGCCTGTCTCTTGAAGTAAATCTGGACCGAAAACATATAGTATGACTCTAAGTACGCTAAAAACACCTGCTTTGACCACCGCTACGGCATGCAGTAAAGCACTTACAGGAGTAGGTGCAACCATCGCGGTAGGAAGCCATTCGTGTAAGGGCATTATTGCTGCCTTCACTCCAAAACCCAGAATCAACACCACAAATAGAACCTTCATCATCTCTCCCGAAACATTACCTGCAATAAAACCACCCGGCTTAAAATCAAGTGTCCCTGTGAAGTGGTATACGGTAGCAATACCCAAAAGTATCGCCACTCCTGCTGTTAAAGTATAAGTTAGATATTTCCGTCCGCCTTTTATTGCATCGAGTGTTTCTTTATGAGAGACGAGTGGATAAGTTGACATCGTTAATATTTCATAAAATATGAAAAGAGTCAAAAGGTTGGCTGCAAAGGCAATTCCTATTGCAGCGAAAAGAGCTATTGCGAAACAGAAATAATACCTTGTCTGAGCATGTTCATTTAATCCCCTCATATAACCAATAGAGTAAAACGAGGTTGCAATCCATAAAGAGGAAGCAAGAACACCAAATAAGAGGCCAAAGGCATCTACTCTGAATTGGATTAATAGCCCTGGCGCAATCGAGACAATCGTATATTCCAGAACTTTACCTTCAAGAATAAACGGGATCATAGAAAATACAATTATAAACTTTACTATCGAGGCAAGTATTGTCCATGTCTCTCTAAGGTTTCTTGATCTCTCGCCTGTGATTAATATTAGACAGGCTGCTACTAAAGAAACCACAATTGCTAACAATGGCCTTAGGGAATTTACAACATCCATTTATTCTCTAAATAGTCTCCTTTAAAAGCGTTATTCTGAAATTGATTCAACATCTCTTTTTTATAAAGTAACCTAAAACAAATTGGAGTTGTAAGTTGTCATTATATTTAACTGCATTTTTAATTAAAAACTTGCTGGTATAGCAAATTGGATTACTGTTTCGATAATCCTTCCACTGAAAATACCCAATGTGAGTATCCCTGCAACCATTATGAATATTGGAATAAGCATACTCAACGGTACCTCATCTACGCCAATCTCAGCATGTGCTTCGCCAGAATGATGTGTATGTGAAGAACCATGTTCAGGAGCACGAACTTCAAAATAAACATTCTCTATAACCCTAAAAAATACTATTGCACTCAATAAACTGCTTATTATTAGCGCAACCGCAAATACCCATTGTTTTGCATCCAATGCACCAAGAATCAAATACCATTTACTAAAAAATCCACAAGTAGGTGGTATTCCTACCACAGAAAGGGCTGCTATAGTAAAGGAAGCCATAGTGAAAGGCATCTTTTTATGTAGGTGCCTTAAATCGTTTATATCTCTTGAACCTACTTTATACATTATGGCTCCAGCTACTGAAAATAGACATGCCATCATAAATGCATCATTCAATATGTGAAGAATAGCTCCTGTAAGACCCATTCGATTTGCTACACTAATGCCTAACACTATGTATCCGACTTCCGCAATCAAGATATAACAAAGCATCCTTTTAAGATCACGTTGAGCAATTGCAAGGATGCATCCATAAATCATAGCAGCCACGGCTGTCCAACCAAGTACCGTCGTCGCTGGTAAAAGTTCGATAGAAAAATAAGGTCTGAAAATAGTAAACATAACCCTTATAAGAACGTATGCTCCTACTTTTGTCATAGTACCTGCAACAAAAGCACTCACTGATGAGGGGGCATATGTATAAGCATCAGGAAGCCATACATGCAGAGGGAAAAAAGCCATCTTTATTCCTATCCCAACTAAAAAAAAGGTAAAGGCAACTAATACCGTTTTAGAATCATATAACTCTGGCAAAAGATTAGAGAGATCAGCCATATTGAGCGAGCCTGTAACTATATAAAGATATCCAACACCAAGCAAATAAAAGCAGGCACCAATGGTGCCCATAATTAGATAATTAAAACTGGCAAGTGGTGCCCTATCTTCTCCCATGGCGATAAGAGCATAACTAGCAAGAGAGGCGATTTCTAATAACACATAAAGATTAAATGCATCACCAGTTACCGTCATCCCTAAAAGACCCATGGTTAATAAGGTATAAATGGTATAGAACTGTGGAATCTTTTTGGGAATCTCCTTCTCTATACTCCTTTTAGAAAATATGCCTACTACCAGTGCTACAAATGAGACAATAACTAATACTAATGCATTGAGGTAATCCACTACATATTCAATTCCCCAGGGGGGGTCCCATCCACCAAGCTTGTAATGAATAACTCCTTGAGTAACGACTTTATTCAGTATGCCCAGGGATGAAATAAATGACACTCCTATTGCTAAGATGGACATATAAAAACAAGGCTTTTTCCACCACCAGCCCACTATATTAATAAGAAAGGCCATGATCAAAGGAAAAACTATTATTAAGGCAGGAAATTGTTCAGAAATCATTTTGTTGTCTTTGATATCTCTTCTATCTCTAATATTTCGTCTTCTTCCAAGGTGTTGTATCTTTTATAAATCTTTATCGCCAGTGATAGCGCAACACCTGTCGTACTCACACCTACTACAATAGCTGTAAGCATAAGCACATGTGGGAGTGGATTTAAATATTGAATAGCTTGTGCTGTTTCGTAATGGCCATGAGCACCCCTCACAATAGGAATAGTAGCTCCTCCTGTTTTTACTGCTGTAGAGATGTAATACAGGATTATAGCCCACTGAAATATATTCATCCCCAGAAGTTTCTTTATGAGATTTCCTTTGCCTATCATGGCATAAAACCCTATCATCATGAGGGCTATATAAGTCCAATAATTATATTTAGCGATTATATACTCAATCACTTTCAGATACCTCCTCATGTTTCCCACTGGTTATAAGGTCAATAAATAGGGAAACCATAATTGCCATTACTGTAATTCCTACCCCAACTTCCACAATAAATACTCCATAGTATCTCGCGTGCACAGCATCTACAGGTAAGATTTTGCTCAATTTACTATAATCAAGAAAATTACCACCAAGAAGCATCGCCATCCAACCTGTCCAGGCATATATAAATACTCCGATACTGCAAAATAAGTTAACAAGCATTTCAGAAAAACGTCTTTTTGCCTCTTTAAGACCAAAAACAATTAAGATTAGGATAAAGCTTGCAGCCAGTATACAGCCACCCTGAAACCCCCCACCCGGACTTCCGTGACCATGCGCAATTACGTAAAGTCCAAATAATTGAATGAAGGGTACGAATATCCTGCATATGGTCTGAATAATAACATTTTCAATTTCTCCTATCACTTTAATACCCTCCTTATAAGCAATATGGCTGTAATTCCAGCAGTAAATATCACAGTCTCTTCAAAAAGAGTATCATAACCTCTATAGTCTGCGAGTATAGAAGTAACCATATTGGGGATAGCAGTCTCTTCTATCGTCTTCTCTATATATCTTGGAGAAACATGAAGACTTGCAGGAGAATTAGGATCGCCCCAGTCAGGAAAATCTGCTGTTGCGTAAATAAGAAGTGCACCTGTTATTATAGAGGCAATAAGGGCAAGTAGTTTCAATCCTTCGACCTCCTTGTAGTTTGAAATACTGCTGCTATGAAAAAGGCTGTACTCACCCCCGCTCCTACAGCTGCTTCAGTAAATGCAACATCAACTGCACCCATTTCGGCCCATAGCATAGCCATAAGAAAACTGAATGCGCCAAACAAAACTGTTGCGCTAAAAAGATCTCGTAATGTAATAGCTGCAGCAGCACAGATAACCACAAGTGTGAGCAGTAAGATATCAAGTTGCCATATCATATCATTCCCCTTTCCCTGGAGGCCAATCTATAACAGATCTGCCATCTTTTGTCCAAGGTAAGATTCCGCTTTTGAATGCTGCTCTTGTAAGTGCATGAGTTGCAGTAGGATTACCTAAAAACCAGAAAACAGCAATAAACATTATTTTCAAACTCACCAATAAACTTGCAAGAGAAAATCCATCGTGGAAGTTGTAAATAGCGAGAGCTGTAAGTGAAAGAACAAGTCCCAGAGTATCACTTTTCCCCGTGGAGTGCATTCTTGAGTAAAAATCTGGGAAACGAAGGAGTCCAATAGTTCCTGCGGTAAGGAAGAATACAGCACTCAATATGAGCACTATTGCTATCACTGTTAGTATCATAGATATTTAAAATACCCCTTTCCGTATAAAATATTTCGAAAAGATAATCACTCCAATGAAATTTATGATTGCATACAATAAAGAAATATCCACAAACATATCTATTCTGTGATATATGAAACCCATGAGCAAAAGGATAATTAATGTTTTTGTCCCAACAGCTCCGACACCGATTATCCTATCGATAACCGTTGGACCAAATATGCCTCGGTAAAGACAGATTAAGGCCAGAAGTCCTAAAATCAAGCTGATGGCTATAAAGAAATTATCCACCTTCGTCCTCCATATATACATGTGCTACTCGTTCTTCCATTTCACCCGGTAACCCTTCAGCAACAAATACATCAATGGCATGAACAAAATAGTACCCTTCCCTAATAACTACAGTAATAGTCCCCGGTGTTAACGTAATAGAATTAGCAAATGTCACAAGAGAGAGGTCTTTTTTTAATTTAGTCTTAAATCTTATTATATGGGGATCTATTAAATCCCTCATCCTCGGATGTAAAGCAAGTTTAGCTATATGGATATTGGACAATATGATCTGATAAAAAAGCCATGGTATATATTTTAGAAACCGGATCGCAATAGTTATGTCTTTCGTAGAAAGCTTTTCTTTACCAAAAAGAAAGTCATGTGATATATATGTAACAAGAATACAAGAGATAACCCCGAGGGAAAGATGCCATGCATCGAAAATGCCAGACCAAATAATCCACAGTAAAAAGAATAAAAGAAATGAGACGACATAATTTTGCATCTTATGTCTCCTTCCCTCTTATGGAGATCAAAAAACAGAGTGATTTTATTAAATCAATAATTGTTTTGTCAAGTAAAATTAAACAAAAATTATGTAAAAAACCAAAATATAAATTAATGACAAATTGCCGAAAGAGTATATTATTAATCGTCCATAAATGATAAAATAATTAATAAATATTATAAATCAATAATTGTTTCTAAAAATATTTTTAAATAAATCGAAAGATATATTAAATCATATATCACTCATCATATATCACTAACTATAGCAACGGTCTGATTCTTGCATCGCTGTAACACAGTAGAACTCACACCGCCTAACACGAGATCTTTAAATGCAGTCCTTCCTTTACGACCCATAACAATTAAACTATAGTCTCCTTCATCGGCTTCCTTTAGAATCTCTTCCGCAGGTTTTCCTATTGCAATCTTCGTCTCGATAAGCTCTTCTGGAAAATCTGAATCAACAAATACCTTTTTTGCATCACTAAGTATCTGGTTCGCCTCTACCTCAGGGTCTATACCTCCTTTCAGACGTTCCATATAAAGTGCAATGTTAACCACCCTTAGAAGCGTAATTCTGTCAAGAGATGCCTTAAATGGATATGTTAAGCATGCAATATGTTCTACCCCCTTCATGGAATAAGTTGATCCATCAACAGGAATGAGAATCTTTGGTATAGGGCAAGTATTAGCTTTAAAGGTCTTCTTACCCACTATATATGATGTCTGTCTGATAGCAGCGTGTATAACCTTACTTGTTACACTGCCAAGGAATATACCCTTGAGTTCTGACAAACCCCTTCTTGCCATAATAATAGCAGAAAACTTTCCTTCCCTTGCTATCCTGATAATCTCGTTGGCAGCATCTCCATCGACTATAACTTTTTCAATAGGAGCCTCGATTCCTGAATTCTTCAGAACTTTCTCGCCTTCGTCTAAAAAAGGCATAATATCGTTATCAATATGTTTTTGCTTCAGTCGCTTGAATTGCTCAGATTCTTCAATAACCTTTGTCCTGAAGTCAATATTTGCCATATGTTCACTCAGATATCCTCCTGTTAATACATAAAGTAAAGTAACTCCCGAAAGGCTTTTGCCCATAGATGCACCAAGGCAACCTGCAAATTGCACAGCCCTCTTTGAATGTTTGCTTCCATCAACAGGAAGCAGTATCTTTGGTATGGGACATTGTAGTTTCATGGTTAGTCTCCTTTATACTCGTTAAATATTTAACTTGACCCCTTGACCCCTTGAATCCTGTCTTTTAGTAAAACACCAGCAACCATACATGACTGATTGCCACACTGATGAGCATATAGACAAAAGCAAACTTCATAAATCCAAAGAAACTGATCTTATAACCTGCTGCTTCAGCTATACCGACTGTTACAACATTTGCACTTGCACCTATCATCGTACCATTGCCACCAAGACATGCACCAAGTGCCAGTGCCCACCACAAAACATTATTATCTGCTGCACCAGGTATTACCTTCGTTAGATATGCGGTAATCGGCAGCATGGTTGCGGTGAATGGGATATTATCCACAAAGGCGCTCATGATTGCTGATACCCACAAAATAAGTGCTATTGCCTTTACAAGATTCCCTCCTGATAGATCCAGCACCTGGTCAGCTATCCATGAAAGAAGTCCTACTTCTTCAACAGCACCAACTATGATGAATAAGAAAATGAAGAAAAGAAGCGTTGTCCATTCAATATCCTTTTCTATAAGCTCAAGCATCTTGACCTTTTTCGAAAGAATACTGTATGTAAATAAAACACTGGCTCCAGCCAGTGCAGGTATGCTAACTTCCATATGCCAGTAACCATGTGTGAGGAAGAAGGCGACAACAAGTGCAACTACAAAAAGACCATAACCAAGAAGTGTCTTATCAGTTATCTTATATTGTTCTCTCAGTTGTGCAATAAACTTGTCAATATCTTCAACCTTTGCTTTTTTATAAGCTTTGCCATAAAAGAGCTTTGTGTAGATGATAAGGGCTACAGTTGCTATAATGCAGACTAATGTCAGGTTCTGAACAAACATCATAAACGTGAACCCTGTATAAGAACCGATCATGATATTGGGGGGATCTCCTATAAGTGTTGTTGTGCCACCAACATTTGATGCCATGATTGCAGGAAGAAGAAGGGTCAGGGGAGATATCTTAAGTGCTAATGCAATCTCTATAAGCACAGGTGTGTATAAGAGCATTGTCGTAACATTGTCCAGAAATGCTGATGTCACTGCAATAAATATCATCGAGATGATTGACAACACAAAGACATTTCCCCTTGCAAGCTTAAATGAGATATAGGCACACCATTGAAATACGCCTGTATGTTTCAAGATGCCAACAATAATCATCATCCCCATCAGAAGGAAGATGACGTTCATGTCTATCGCATGCATCGCCCTCTCAAAGGACATGATGTGATATTCGGGATTCAGGGTACCTACGGTATAAGTGATTAACATCATTACTGCAGCACCTAACATCGCAGCAATCGTCCTGTGCAAAACCTCAAAAGATATAAGGGCATAAATAAATAAAAATATTGTCGTTGCAATATAAAAAGCTGGTCCAAGCCATGGTGAAATCTTGATGTCTTTGACAAGGAAGAACTGTTGTCCTTTTTGTGCAAAATCATCTTTTGTAAGGTCAATGGTAGTCTTTGCAAAGCTTGTCTTACGGACTTGAATCTGGACTTTTGAGGTTTCGATCTGTTTGTGAGGAAGGTTGAAAGATAACTGATAGGTGCCCTGTGAGGATGTTTCAGCCTCTTCTCCCTCTTCATGCTCTACAATTATTTTTTTAGGCTGTCCATTGACAAGAATCTTAACCTTTGCCTCTTTGACGGGTTCATTATGATAGTCAATGACAGTGCCTGAGATGAAAAAGGTATCTCCCTCTGCTACTTCTTCAGTAGCAATAGATAGTGCAGGTACTGACAGATGAAATAATACTCCAATGACTGCTACTACCATGAGGAAACAAATTCGTTTCATACCAGCCTCCATATTAAATATTTATTCACATTGAATATTGAGCCACTAAACTGTTCAGAGTCTATCAATAAAATGCAATCTTGTTGTCTTTGGTTTACTATTCCATCGTAACGGAATCCTTCCGATAGCTTCTAAGAAGAATTCCCAGCAATCCCGAAAGCATTCAGGATTCGGGATTGCGAGAATCACATTTTTTTGAGTTTCTTGAATAGCGTATGGACAGACACTATTCAATTTTTAATTTTTTTCTTTTTCTGTTCACGACCACATACGACTCATCAGGCGCAACATAATTTCCCTCAGGGCCATGAATTTGTATGCCTGTGATAAAAGCATAGTCACTGTGTTTTGTATCAACAGTTTTATTAAGAGCATTTTCAAAGTCTTCTTTAATTGTTTTAAGCGTTGTTTTAGTAAGTTCCAGTAAATCAGGAATATCTCCATATGGTATCTCTCGCAGAAGGCGTGTTTTAATGAGACTTAATTCAACGTCCTCATTGTCCATCGAAAGATTTGGTTTTTTGCTTTTCAGCTCTGCCAAAAAAACATTCAATGCGCCACATGCATTTGAATCCTCTTTTCTTCCTCTTCTTCTACATTTACCCAGTTCACCATCAGCACCGATAGCAATATGTGGCAGGGCATAAAATACATATCTCTCCTTCCCATTGACAACAGGTGAATGATGCATTGCTGCAAGAATTGCGGTTTTGCCCGAAAAGAACATACCAGCGAGGCTACATAAATTAAATGCCTCACCCCATGTATTTCTTATCAGTGCTATAAATGGTTGAGAAATCTCATCTCGGCAGACATCCACAGCTGCTATGGTATTATCAGCAGTAAACCCATACTTTCTAAGCTTATCAAATGTCTTTTTAACAAAGTCAGCCTCTATGTAAACATTGTCAAAATATCTTTTCAAAATCTCTTCAAAACCCATTAGACCTCCTTTCACTGTTTGCTGTTTACAATTAACTATTTCAATGTAACCGGCATACCCATGAGCGGCCATATGATCGCCGCTGCAAATCCAACCACTGCCATTAATATAATGCTTGCAGGTATACCGGCAAGGAAAAACTCTCCTGTCGTAAACTGTTTTGATTCATATGCTATTGCATTGGGGGCTGCACCCACTAAAAGCAAAAATGGCATACCTGCTGTAACGAGTGAAGCGAACAAAACGACTTCGCCTGAAACCCCAAGATAAGGAGCGATAACCAAAGCAACAGGAAGTGAAATTGCGATTGCAGCAACATTCATAATGAAGTTAGTCATTATCATGACAAAGAACGCTATTGCCAAAACAAAGATAAACCAGTTTGCCTTCTGGAACATCACGAGCCAGTTGATAGCAAGCCATTTTGCTGCACCAGTTTCCCATAGACAGAATCCAATGCTCATTGCGCCTCCAAAAAGTAGAATGATATTCCATGGTATCTCTTCTAAATCTTTTATCGTGAGAACTTTTGTCAGAAAGAATATGAGTGTACCAACAAGCATAATAGCTGATTTATCAAATGGCTTTAGTGCAGGAATAAATGATTGTAATGATAGGAAAAAGATTATCCCGAAGACGACTAAAGCAGCGAAAATTTCCTTACCTGTTATAGGTCCCATCTCTTTATAAAGCTGTTTTGTTTTTTCCCTGAGACCAGGAATGACCTTTTTTTCTGGTTTAAAAATTAAAAGCATATATGCCCACAGAAGAAAAGTCATAAGCCAGCCGACTATAAACATGTATTTTGTAAGCTCAAAAAAGGTTACATTTTTACCTGCTATTTCATTATAAAATCCTATTGCAACAGCCCCACGCGCCGCGCCAAGAAGCGTGATGATACTCCCTGCACCTGCAACATAAGCCATTCCAATAAAAAGACCTTTACCGAATTTTGTAACTTTATCACCTTCTCCATAGAGTGAATATATTGCAAGCAAAAGAGGATACATAGTAGCAGCAACAGCAGTATGCGCCATGAGATGTGTTAAAAAAGCTGTTAGCACAAAGCAACCAAGATAAATCATGCTTGTTTTTTCACCTAAAATCGACAATATTTTGTATGCAAGTCTCTTTGTCAGTCCAGTTTTTGTAAAGACCATTCCGATTACTATAGAACCAAAAATAAACCAGACCGAAGGATCAAAAAAACTACGGAAGGCTTCTTTTGCAGGTCTAATCAGGAAAAGTGCCTGAAAAACCCCGATAGCGATGCTCGTAGCGCCTATCGGGATAACCTCAAAAACCCACCACGTGCCAGCAAGCAAAAAGAGAGCGAGAGCTGCCTTGCCTTCTTTAGAAAGAGGGAAATGAACTCCGAGCGGGTCAACAGCATCAGGTAGCGGTGGGATGTAATAGAAAACAAAAAAGAGAGTCAACCCCAGGAAAATAAAAAATATCCTTTTCCAGTCAAATGGTTTTTTAGGTTTTGCAACGACGATTTCAGGTGGTGGCTCTGGTAAACCTTCTGTTTTCTTTTTCTCTTTTTCTGCCATCTCATCTACCTCCTTCTATTCCTTCAAAATTGTATTCGAAATTTCATCAAATATCTCTATCATTCTTATAAGCCCTACAAACTTCTTTTTGTTCTCTAAAACAGGCAGAAGAATCAGGTCATGATGAACCATCAAATAAGCTGCTTTTGTGATAGGATCCTCTGGTTCAACAAAGTACTTGGCTGGTATCATTATTTCGCTTACAGGTTTTTCTGCGATCTCTTTTGCTTCCTTATCAAAAAGTTTGTCCCAGATGAGTGCAAGATGTGATTCATTTTCCTCAGGAACCTGGGCTTTTGTTGTCGGTTGCAGGAATTTAGGTTCGAGTCCTCTGAGAATATCCTTGAGTGTTAATGTCCCCATTAGGTTATATTTTTCATCAAATACAAGCATTGCCATGGGTTCAGGATATTTCCCGGCACTTATGAAAGACGCCTTAATAATTCGTATAGCCTGGCTAATCGAAAACCAGTAGGGGATATGAGGGTAATCAAAAATTCCTACCATCACATCCTTAACAACCTTGCTGTTCGACATAATATCCTCCTTCCTTAGAATGAGCTCATTTTTAAACTATCCTTCAAAAGGTGCTATACCGAATATGATATTAGCTCCTTTCCATCCTGTTATAGAATCGCTGTTTGATGCCTCAGCATGACTCTTTACAAATTCAATCGAAAATTTAAAACTATCTGCCCTTTTTATTGAACGGATATACATAATCTCTGTTTCACCAGAATAAAAAAGCTGGTTTAATAACAAAGCAGGTGAATTTTTAGGTAAGGCAAAAATTCTGCTTTCTTCCTCATTTAAATATCCAATATCAAAATAATTTTTTATGCGTGTAATTTTTATTTCATATTTCTTGAATAACTCCACAAGTGATACCTTCTCTATATCTTCTTCCAGAATTTGGGGACAAATATGTAAGGGGATACTTATATCCTGAATTATTATTGGTTTATTTTGAATGTTAGTCACCCTCTTTATAAAGATAACATGTTTATTTTTTGCTAAAGAAAGTTTAATGTGAGGGTGGCTATCTGGGGTTGTAACAATTTTATCTAGTACCTTGGTAGAGAAGGTTATACCTGGTTCCAGCATCAGTTCCC
>FWPV01001416.1_pt1 | contig 66255 bp, 60 predicted proteins | sample 2228371 | NCBI WGS metagenome assembly FWPV01 (sample SAMEA103939776, study PRJEB20133) | metagenome
CTGGATCCTGATTTTTACACTTTTCTTAAAACATTGGATGTTTATAAAATATCTCTGAAAGAAAAGAGCAGGCTCGTGTTGTCCACGGATTCAGAATTGTTAAAATATCTCAAAGAAGTTTCACCCCTGTCTCCCAAATAAAAAAACCGGGAGATTTTATCGTTGCATGGCGATATGATCTCCCGGTTTGAATCACCCCAGCCCGCTGGATTCATTTTTTTTTACTTGCCTTTCTTTCTTTGATGCCGCGTCCGCGCTAGGAGCTTGCGGTGTTTATGCTTGCGCATTTTTTTGCGTCGTTTTTTGATGACACTGCCCAACCGATCACCTCCTTACCATTTTTTATGTATACCAACGTGTTTGATCTGAATTGCAAATTTAAAATTGATTAATTAGCATTTTTAAAATAAAGTTGTCCAATATTTTTTTTCAAATTAGGTGAAAAGGGGATGGATCAGCTCAGGCAGTTTAATTCACGTGAAATTGAAGTGGTGAATCAATCCGTTGCATTGGCGGAAGAGCTTGTGAGCAATCATTACAAATTATCCGCCAGTCAATTGTTGCGTTTAAATTATGATGTAAAAACGCTCAAAGAACTCAATGCGGAAGAGATTGTTTTAGATCATTTTGCCCAGATAGTCAGGTATGCCGAAAGGCGCAAAGATACGTTGTTGGATACGTCCGTGAAAGATTTTTATAAAATTTGTCTCCAGGACCATGCCATTTTATCTGCATTAACCCGCAATGCGCAATTAAACCTCATGGCCTTTGTTCTGTATATTGTGAGCCATGAGTTGATTCATATCGTTCGATTCAGACATTTCCTGCAGCACTTTAATGCGCCGCTGAACGAAAGGCTTGCGGAAGAAATCCGGGTTCATGCAAAGACGCATGAGGTTTTAAGCGGAATCGCCGTTGAAGGCTTGCAGGCGGTATTAAAATTTTATGAGAATTGGCGAAATCCGCCCCATGATCTTGTGAATTCATAAAAATTTATAAACCAAACCTTGACATCCGTAAAACATTGACTATATTTCTTTCGATTTTGAATCTTGTATGATTTTTTTAAAATCAGCCATTTAAGTTTGAGGAGAGGAATTCCATGCCGATTTATGAGTATGAATGCACAACTTGTGGTAAACACCATGAAATCATTCAGAAAATGTCTGACAAACCCCTTGTCAAATGCCCTCAATGCTCGGGAAAACTGCAGAAATTAATTTCTCAAAGTACCTTTCATTTAAAAGGTTCAGGCTGGTATGCCACGGATTACGCCAAAAAATCCTCCAGCCCGGCCGGCTCATCCAAAAAGCATAACGAAGAAAAAAAGACGGAAACATCCTCAAAAACTGACAGCAAAGATTCAGAATAGCTTTCAAGGATGACATGATGCGCTCAGCGCATGACGCGTTTTTTCATTCAATTTACAGTGAGAAAGGAGAATCTGAAACATGAAGATCAGACCGTTGCAAGACCGAATCTTGGTGAAACGGGTTGAAGAAGAAACAAAAACCAAAGGCGGGATCATTATTCCCGACAGCGCCAAAGAAAAACCCGCCGAAGGCATTGTGATTGCAGTGGGTAAAGGCAGACGCGGCGATGATGGGAAATGGATTGAACTGGATGTTAAAAAAGGGGACCGTGTTTTGTTTGCCAAATATGCCGGGACTGAAATTAAAATTAATGAAGAAGAACACCTGATGATGCGTGAGGATGATATTTTGGGAATTATTGAATAATATAATGATTGGAGGTTGACGAACATGGCAGTGAAAGAAATACATTATGGGTTTAAAGCCCGGGAAAAGATGCTCAACGGCGTTCGAAAACTTGCGGATGCAGTGGTGGTCACTCTGGGCCCCCGGGGAAGAAATGTGGTTATTGAAAAATCATGGGGAGCTCCCACGGTTACCAAAGACGGCGTCACTGTGGCCAAGGAAATAGAATTTGAAGATAAATTCGAAAATATGGGCGCCCAAATGGTCAAGGAAGTGGCCAGCAAAACCAGCGATATGGCCGGCGACGGCACCACCACCGCCACGGTGTTGGCGCGATCCATTTATGAAGAAGGCTTAAAACTTGTTGCTGCGGGGAACAGCCCCATGGCCATTAAGAAAGGGATTGATAAAGCCATCGAAGTGGCCGTGAAAGAGCTTGCCAAAATGAGCAAATCCGCCACGGATCATCGGGAAATCGCCCAAATCGGCACCATTTCCGCCAATAACGACGAGACCATCGGCAACATCATTGCCGAAGCCATGGACAAAGTGGGAAAAGAAGGCGTTATCACGGTGGAAGAAGCCAAGTCCATGGAAACCACATTGGAAGTGGTGGAAGGCATGCAGTTTGATCGAGGGTATATATCCCCTTATTTCATCACTGACCCGGATAAAATGACGGTGAATCTCAATGATCCTTTTATTTTGATCCATGAAAAGAAAATCAGCAATATGAAAGACATGCTTCCCATTTTAGAGAAAATCTCGAAAATGGGGCGCCCCTTGTTGATCATTGCCGAGGATGTGGAAGGTGAAGCCCTGGCGACACTGGTGGTCAATAAGCTCAGAGGCACGTTAAGTGTGGCAGCTGTGAAAGCGCCTGGATTCGGCGACAGACGCAAAGCCATGTTGGAAGATATCGCCATTTTGACCGGAGGGCAGGTGATTTCCGAAGATGTGGGGATCAAGCTGGAGAATATCACCATTAATGATTTGGGGAAAGCCAAGCATGTCACCATTGATAAAGACAATACCACCATTGTGGACGGCGCAGGTTCACGGGAGGCCCTTGAGAGCAGGGTCAAACAGATTCGGGCTCAGATTGAAGAAACCACTTCGGATTATGACCGTGAAAAGCTTCAAGAGCGCCTTGCCAAACTGATCGGCGGCGTTGCTGTCATCAACGTGGGCGCGGCCACGGAAACGGAAATGAAGGAAAAGAAAGCGCGGGTGGAAGATGCTTTGAATGCGACCCGGGCGGCGGTGGAAGAAGGGATTGTTCCCGGCGGTGGTGTGGCCTTGCTGCGATGTTTGGACGCATTGGACAAAGTCAAGGTGAAAGCAGAACAGAAGCTTGGTGTGAAAGTGGTTATGCGGGCCATTGAAGAACCCCTTCGCCAAATCGCCAACAACGCGGGCGTCGAAGGATCGGTGGTGATCGATAAAGTTAAAGCGGGCGAGGGCGCCTTTGGCTATAATGCGGAAACCAATAAATATGAAGATTTAATCGAAGCAGGCGTTATTGACCCCACCAAAGTGGTGCGGTTTGCACTTCAAAACGCCGGCAGTGTGGCGTCTTTGATGCTTACAACAGAAGCCATGGTGGCTGAAAAACCTGAAGAAAAGGAGCCCCCAATGCCCGGCGCACCTGGTATGGGTGGCATGGGCGGCATGGGCGGGATGATGTAATTTGAACCGCTTCCCCAGATAAAACGTTTTGATAAAAAAACGCCTTTATGCAAATGCATGAGGGCGTTTTTATCTTTTTAAGATCCGGTTTTGAATGAAAAAAGATAAAAATTATGTAGCAGATGAAGTGTATTTATCTTGACAGCGCACAATATGTTGTATATTAGCTAATAAATTTGTCAATCGGGGCGGGAAAGGCTCTGAATGAATCCAAAATCTTTGCGTCAATCATATTCATGTTTTAGTTAATGGTCAATAAATCGAAAAAAATTACAAATAGTTATATTCGATGTTGCTTTTAAGTTAAGCTTGCGGCGCACGGCCGCTTGATTGCAATGAATGCTTTATAGAAAAGGAGGAATATGGTCTCTGAACGACTGGATGTGGTGCAGATGATAATGGGCGCAGGACTGATGGTAAAGTTCGTGATGTTGTTGCTGTTGTTGTTTTCCGTTTCCTCCTGGGCGATTATCTTTATCAAATATATACAGATTCGAAGGGCTTATAAAGAATCTGCGTTTTTTGTGGAATATTTTTGGAAAACCCGGAATTTTACAGAGGCCTTTGCCAAAGCCAAAGAATTGGAGTTTTGCCCGATTGCCCGGGTGTTTCGGATTGCGTATCAAGAACTTAAAAAAATGCCCGATGATACCGGCTTAAAAAACGGCAATCGGACGCTTTTCTTTGAGGAAAGCATGAAGGGTTTTGAGAATGTCAAACGGGCATTGCATCGTTCCATCAATAATGAAAGCGTCCGTTTGATCCAATTGGTGCCTTTTTTGGCCACCACCGGCAATACCGCCCCATTTATCGGTCTTTTTGGCACGGTCTGGGGGATTATGACGTCATTTCATAGTATTGCCTATAAAAAAGGCGTTGCCAGCATTGCCGCGGTGGCACCCGGAATCTCCGAGGCTCTGGTGGCCACTGCCGCCGGCCTTGCCGTGGCCATACCTGCGGTGATTGCATATAATTATTTCACGCAGAAAATTCGCATTATAGAAGCGGAATTGGACAGTTTTTCAGCGGATTTATTAAACATTATTGAAAGAGATTTGATTCTGTCCCGGGAGGCGTCCAAATGATGGTAAACGGTAAAAATACGTCATTGATGTCTGATATCAATGTGACGCCCTTTGTGGATGTAATGCTGGTCTTGCTCATTATTTTTATGGTGACTGCGCCCATGATGGTTCAAGGCGTGGATGTGGCGCTTCCAGAAGTTCAACATTCGGATAATCTTCCGTCTGAAGAAGATCAATTGATTATCAGCATCGACAAGGATGGAAAGGTCAGAATCAATGAAGCGGAAGTTGGCATGGAACTTTTGGGAGAAAAATTAACCAAGATTTTTGAAACCCGAAGATCAAAAGATGTCTTCCTCAAAGCCGACAAGGGTGTGCCGTATGGAAAAGTGATGGAAGCCATGTCGGAGATCAAAGGCGCAGGCGTTGAAAAGCTCGGCATGGTGACCCAGCCGGTTCAGGATGACGAAAAGCTGAAAAAGAAGAATGCCTAATTTCGGAAACTGTCGAATCGTATGAAGTCAGTTTCAAATATCATGTTGGATCTGGATAATCAACCCAGAAGCTTCATTATTTTTTTCGGCCTTTCCTTTTTGAGCCATATTTTTATTTTTGCTCTGGTGGTATTTGTTCATATCCCTAACTTTTCTTTCAGGCGCATTCAGCCGCCGTCGGCCATTCAGGTGGATCTGGTGGCGTTAAATCCGGATCTACCCTTGCCGCCGCCCCGGGGCAACATAAACGGCGCTGAAACCGTCACCGCACCGAAGCAACCCGATGAACCGCCAAAAGAGGAAATTAAAACCCAAAAATCCACAAAAGAAACGGTTAAAACATCTGATTTTGTCATCAAAGAGCCGGGTAAGCCCGAACCTGAGGTAAAAAAATCATTAAAAAAACAAAGCATCGACACCAAGAAAGTATTGGAAAATGCGGTTAAACAAATGGAACAACAGACCGATTCATCGCCTCCGCCGTCTTTGGCCAGTCGATTGGAAAAACTCAAGCAGGAAGTTAATACCGATCCTCGGGGATCAGCCTATGGTGTGGGCTCCCATCCGGGCGGTGGACGGTATGCCGCCGGCTTAACACCACTGCAGATTTATCAGGCGGAAGTATCCCTCATCATGAAGAACAATTGGGTTTTTTCAGAAAAACTGGCAGGTGAAACCCAAGGACTTGAAACCCGTTTGGTGATTAAAATATTGCCGGATGGGTCCATTACGGATATTTGGTTTGAAAAACGATCCGGCAATGAATATCTAGATGACTCCGCCTATAAAACGATTATGAAATCAAACCCCCTGCCGCCATTACCGCCGGGGCTGTCATATTATCATTTGGTATTGGGATTTACGCCGTTTGGTTTAGATCAGTAAATGAAAACCATCACCACAAGACCGAAGGATCAAAATCAACATGACGCGGTTCATCAATAAACTATTACTGCGGGTTATTATCATGTTTCTGGGGGTTTTGTTCATACCGAATGCAACCCGCGCCGAATATGATTATATCAACATCAGCAATCCGTTTTTAAACAAGATTCCCATGGCGATTCCTGTGTTTAAAAGCATGAATAATACGGCCGCTGAAAAAGAAATCGCGCTTCAGGCATCGGATTTAATGACTCAATCTCTTGATTTTACTGGTTATTTTAAGATGATCGACCGTCTTGCGTTTTTAGAAGACATCCAGGAGAAAGGAATTGAAGCCATTCAAATTAATTTCAAAAACTGGACAGATATCGGCGCTGAGCTTTTGATCACCGGCGGAATCAGCCTTGACGGCGACTCCCTGCAAATGGAATTCCGCTTGATGGATACCTATAAAGGGCAATTGCTTTATGGCAAAAGATACAAAGGCGGGATCAATGATCAGCGGATCATGGTGCGGCGCTTTTGCAGCGACATTATTTATTTTCTCACCGGAAAACGGGGTCTTTTTGAAAGCAAGGTCGCTTTTATTTCCACAACCACCGGCAATAAAGAAGTTTATGTGTGTGATTTTGACGGATATAATCCCCAGCGCGTAACTCAGACCAAATCCATTACGCTCAACCCCGCCTGGTCTCCGGACGGTTCCTTTCTTGCCTATACCTCCTATCAAAAAGGCAAACCCGATATTTACATTACAAATCTTCAGAAAAACAGGGCCAACATCATTGCATACAAGGGCATAAATATCACGCCCGCCTGGGTGCCCGGAAAAGATTTAATCGCCGCCACATTATCCTTTGAAGGCGATGAAGAAATTTATCTTTTGGATCTATCCGGAAAAGTGGTGGAAAGACTTACCAACAGCTGGGGAATCGATGTTTCTCCCACGTTTTCGCCGGATGGCAAAAGAATGGCGTTTGTTTCCCGGCGACAAGGCTCTCCGCAAATTTACATTCAGGAGTTAGACAGCGGCCGTGTGCAGCGAGTAACATTTGAAGGCGCATACAATACAGAGCCCAAATGGTCCCCCACGGAAAACCGTATTGTATACTCAGGAATGAAAAATGGTGTTTTGGATATTTATGTCCTTGATATTAATAGCGGACGCGTTTCACAGTTGACCTACAATTCCGGAAATAATGAAGCGCCATGCTGGTCGCCGGACGGCACCCTGATCGCCTTTACCTCCACGCGTCTGGGAAAATCCAAAATTTTTGTCATGACCGCATCCGGAACGGACCAGAAGGTGTTGGTGGATATTTCCGGAGAACAAAGTTCGCCCGCATGGTCGCCGCCGATTGGTGAGAATTAAAAATAAATTAATTTTTTCTTGCATTTTTATTTTTTCATTGGATATAATTAAAATGTTTAGAAATAAAGACGATTCGAAAAAACCTGTTATAACGCAGCGCGGCATGGTTTTTTGTGATGAATGAAAAAAATGTTGATTTCGACCATCAGCGCGGCGTATTAACAGTTTTTTTTTCAATTGTCGTTTATGTTTTTTAAGTGTTTGTTTTTTTAAACTTAACAATTTCAACAGGTAAGGAGAAAGGAAAATGAAGTCAAAAAAAATCTGGTTTAAAATGTTGGTGTTAATTTTTGCAATGGGTTTTGTTTTTACAATCGGTTGCTGCAAAAAAAAACAGGCAGAAACTGCGCCTGCTGCCGCAACAAAAGAAGGTGTTTCTGAAGATGAACTTGCAGCTAAAAGAAAAGCCGAACAAGAGGCCATGTTAAAAAAAGCCGCTATGCAGAAGTTCGTCAATGAAGATGTATATTTTGATTTTGACGATGCTTCCATCAGAGCGGATCAAAAACCGGTGTTGAAAGACAAGGTTGACTTTTTAAAGGCCAACCCCGATATTTCCGTCACCATTGAAGGCCACTGCGACGAACGCGGCACAGAAGCTTACAACATGGCGCTGGGTGAAAGAAGAGCCCAGAGCATCAAAACATTCTTGATCAATGCGGGTATTGATAAATCACGTTTAAATACGATCAGCTATGGCGAGGAAAAACCCGTTGATCCGGGCCACAATGAAGCTGCCTGGGCCAAAAACCGCCGCGGCCATTTCAAAATTGATTAATGCAATCATGAATTCATGAAACACGGCCATCGACCCGGTGAACGGCCGACGGCCGAGTAAATAACCTTTTTCCAATTCAACAGGTTGTTGGAAAAATTCGGTCTCAAAAACCAGCAGCATGATTTTAAATGGAAACAACCGATGCGGGGGTTATGATTTTAAAAAGATCATGCAGCAGAGGGTGGGGGCCGGAAGGATTTTTTCAACAACCTGTTTTTTTTGAAATCATGTTTACATCATCGCAGATACGGAATAAAACCATGAAGCCTGCCCTGCGGACTTTTCTGATGTGCATTTGTTTTCTGGCATTCTCAGGTTGCGCCAGCCTGTCGGATATCCACAGTCTTGAACAGCGCATCCGGACGGTTGAAGCTGAAAATAATCATCTCAAAGCAAAAGTTCAGGATTTAAGCGCTGAGATGGATCGTCAAAGGGAAATGTATGCCAGTCAAGATGCGGAGCTTTATCATTTTAAAGAAGAGCTCCAAAAATTAAATGGCAGGTTGAATGAGACGGTATATAACTTCAATCAGGAAAAACAAGCATGGGATAAATCCATGCAAAGCTTAAGGGAAACCTTAGGCCGGCCGCCGGGCTCTTTGGAATCCATGAATGTCCCGGGATCTTTGCAGCCTATTTCCCCAGGACCTGGGGGATCCGTGATCACACCTTCGGAACCCGCCCAAACTTCTTTGGATGCGACATCTGAAGAAGAACTTTACCGCATGGCCAAAGACGCCTATGATCAAAAAAATTTTGAGGTCGCCCGTCAGTGTTTCCAGAAATTTTTAGAACTTTATCCCAAATCCAATATAGCCGACAATGCGCGGTTTTGGATTGGCGAAGCGTATTTTTCCGAAGGATGGTATCAAAAAGCCATTGTGGAATACCAGGAAGTCATTGAAAAATTTCCCAAAGGAAATAAAGTGCCCGCTGCATATTTAAAACAAGGCATTTCATTTTTCAAATTGGGTGAATATGCCAATGCCAAATTGGTCCTTAATGAGTTGATAAAACGATTTCCACAATCCACCGAAGCAGATGCAGCCAGACAGCAACTCAAACAGATTCCTTAAATTTCCACTCACGATGTTGATGTTTCAATGATCAAGGTTATCGGAATTGATCCTGGATTGGCGGCCACGGGCATTGCAGTTGTCACCGGCAACAAACTTCTGATTGACCATTATTCTTTCGGCACCATTAAAACTTCGCCGCGATCCAGGCTCCAGGACCGATTGAGTTTGATTTATTCAAAACTCGTTGCACTGTTGGAGACGGAGCAGCCGGATCTCATGGTGGTGGAAGATGTTTTTTCATTGGAAAAATATCCAAAATCCGGCCTTTCTTTGGGAAAAGTAACCGGCGTGGTTCTGCTGGCGGGATGCCATGGAAATACGCCGGTGATGGAAATATCCGTTCGGGAAGCCAAACGCGTGCTCACCGGCAGCGGCGCAGCTGGCAAAGAACAATTGGAGCAAAGCGTCCGGCGGAGATTAAAACATCCCGGCAGAATCATGCCGGATCATTCATCTGATGCCCTGGCTCTGGCCATGGTGGGCCTGTTTCGCACTTAAAAAGTATATTTTATGATCGCCTATCTTGAAGGAACGCTTTTGAAAAAAGAATAGGACCGGATTGTTTTGCTGGCTGGACAGGTGGGTTATGAAATTTTGCTTCCTTTTTTTGTCATGGAAACCCTGCATGCAAAAGCAGTGGGCGATGCCATTGCATTGCATATTTTTTATCATCAGACCGAACGCCAGCCCAAGCCTGTTTTGATCGGATTTCATCTGGAGGCGGAGCGGGAATTTTTCCAACAATTTATTTCCGTCGAAGACATCGGACCTATCCGTGCAGCCAAAGCCCTCACACTGCCGGTGCGGGAGATAGCCCGGGCCATTGAGTCCAAGAACATCGATCTGCTCAAGCGTTTGTCCGGCATCGGCGATCGGACGGCGCGAAAAATCATCGCCACCCTTCAAGGCAAAATGGCTAAATTCGCCCTGATCCGGGAAAATGAAGAGGAAACGCCCAAACCTTCGGAAGATTTTATTGAAACCGTGTTGCAGGTGCTGGTGGATCAGCTGGGCCATCGCGTCAGTGAGGCCAAGCAAATGATCGATGACGCCTTGAAACGAAAACCCCTGATTTCAAACCCTGAAGACCTGTTTGAAGAAGTCTATCGCGGCGCGGTGCAGCATGAATGACGAGCTTTTCAAATATACATCCAAACGGCAGGGCGTGGTTACATCCTTGCCGCTGCCCATGGATCAGGAATCGGATATTGTTTCCCTCCGGCCCAAGCGATTGACGGAATACATCGGCCAGGCAGAAATTATTGAAACATTGAAAATCGCCATTGAAGCGGCCAAACAGCGGGGAGACGTCTTAGAGCATGTGCTTTTCCATGGTCCGCCGGGCCTGGGCAAGACCACCTTGGCCCATATTATTGCCAATGAAATGGGAACCAATCTCACCGTGACCTCTGGGCCGGCCCTTGAAAAAGGGGGAGACCTCATCGGCATGCTGACCCATCTTGAATTTGCGGATGTTTTATTTATTGATGAAATCCACCGCTTGCCCAAATCCGTGGAAGAGCTGCTATACCCGGCCATGGAGGATTTTCATATTGATTTTATTTTTGATAAAGGGGTTCATGCGCGAAGTCATCGATTCCGGCTCAAACCGTTTATTTTGGTGGGCGCCACCACCCGGGTAGGCCTGCTTTCTGCGCCGTTGCGGGATCGGTTCGGGATTTTTCGAAGCATTGATTTTTATCATCTGGATGATCTTGAAAAAATTGTGAGGCGTTCCGCTGCATTATTGAATTTAACAATTGAACATGACGGGGCTGCGGAGCTTTCCCGGAGATCCAGGGGGACTCCGAGAATCGTTAACCGGCTTTTAAAAAGAGTTCGGGACTTCTCCCAAGTCCGCGCCGATGGAAGAATCACCAAACAAACGGTGGAAGCGGCATTGAAATTGGAAGGGGTGGATGAGGCCGGGTTGACTTCATTGGATCGACGGTATCTCCAGACCATTATTGAATATTACAACGGTGGACCTGTAGGCATTGAAGCCATAGCCGCCACGCTCCAAGAAGAAGCCGATACATTGGTGGATGTGGTGGAACCATATTTACTTAAAATCGGGATGATCATCCGTACCTCTTCCGGCCGCAAAGCGTGCGAAACCGCTTACGCGCACTTAAAAATACCTTATCCCTCCGCCCGCCAGGGTTGAGCCATGGATTCAGGTTTATCCATCGCCTGCTTGAATCCGAGGGAGGTATTGACGGATATCAATGGGGATTTTTTCAAAATGTGCAAACGTGACATCGGAAAACGGAAGGCCGATCTGTTGCTTTAATATGTCAAATATCTCAAGATAATTCATCAAAATCCGGTCTTTCCAATTAAAACCAAATTCTCTTGCCGTCTGAAAAATAGCATCCGGCGCGCCTTCAAGTTCAATAAAATCCCCATAAGGCATACGGTCCAAACAGATCAAGACATGGCCGTAACGCCATGTAGATCTTTTTTTTTCATAAATTTGAACCGGATGAAATCCAATGGCTTCAAGGATCTGCTTGGTGGTCTTAAAATCACTGAGGGTGACTTCCAGCTCATGATGGATTTTGAAGTTCGTATCGGCTTGCCGTGGCTTTGATTTAAAGGTCAGCGTTGTTTTTTCCGCCTGTCGGAGGCGCAAAAGCTTATGTTGGGCATACAAAGACCGTTCCTGATTTTCAAATCGAATATTGGTTTCATGGGATTTTGAAATCAGGGGGATGTGCTTTTGTCTGAGGAACTCTTCAAAAGATTCCAAATCCGACATGTAAAATTTAATTTCAATTTCCAGGGATGTCATCTGGATGAAAAGGTTTTTTTAAATTCTTTAAAGTTAATCCTAAAATTCATCATTGCATCTTGTATTTTTATATTATTAAATGATTTTTTCTTGACATACAAGGGGTATTTCATTAAAGAAATCTGTCTAAACTTTTAAACAGGAGCGTTGACATTGAAGAAATCAACATACAGTGCGAAAAAAACAGATAACACCGGAACATGGTGGGTCGTGGATGCCGAAGGCGCGGTGTTGGGGAGGCTTGCAAGCATTGTGGCGTCTCGATTGAGAGGCAAACACAATCCCCTGTATACGCCCCATGTGGATTGCGGGGATTTTATCGTGGTGGTCAATGCGGAAAAGATCGTTTTGACCGGCAATAAGATCAGGGATAAAATATATTATCGTCACAGCGGATATATCGGCGGTTTAAAATCCACAACAGCCGGCAAATTGTTGCAAACCAAACCCGAGGATGTGATTCGCAATGCCGTCAAAGGCATGTTGCCGAAAAATTCATTGGGTCGCGCCTTATTAAAAAAATTAAAAGTGTATGCTGGAACAAACCATCCCCATGCGGCCCAACAGCCCAAACCCCTTGATGTAAAATCAATCTATTGATATCTGGAGCGGTAAATGAAACAAGAAAATGTCTATTATGCAACCGGCCGGCGGAAAACGGCTGTGGCCAGAACATGGCTCAAACCCGGCAAAGGGGAAATCATCGTCAATGACAAACCCGTGGATGAATATTTCAGACTGGAAACCGCCAAACAAATGCTGATTCAGCCTCTGTTTATTACAAATACGGTCGGGGCGTATGATATCCGAGTGAGCGTCCAAGGCGGTGGCATCCTGGGTCAGGCCGGTGCCGTGCGGCACGGTATCACCAAAGCTCTTTTTTTAATGAATCCTGATTTCAGGCAAATTCTCAAAAAAGCCGGATTTGTCAAACGCGATCCCCGCAAAAAGGAACGCAAGAAATACGGTCAACGGGCAGCCCGGGCTAGGTTCCAATTCTCAAAGCGTTAAATTCCCTCCTTCGATCCCAGTATTTTGCATTAAAAAGGGTCATCCCAGCATCAGATGGGATGACCCTTTTGTATATGATGCAATTTTTAAAATGCCATGGGTTTGGTACTGTCCCAGCGAAGAATCTGCTGGATGGGTTCTGCCTGATGGCATTTACTCAATACGGTTCGGTTTCTTCCAAGCCTTTTGGCTTCATACAATGCGTTATCCGCATCCTTAATCAGCACATCCGGCAGAAGAGCAGATGTGGGAATCATGGTGGAAACCCCTAAACTTAAAGTGATATACGGCGACACGGTGGATGCTTTGTTGGGGATTTTCAACTGCTCCACGATCAGCCGTATTTTTTCAGCCACATTGAACGCGCCCTCAATATCTGTATTGGGCAAGATGACAGCAAACTCTTCGCCGCCATAACGGGCCACCACATCAACGGATCTTTTGACATTCTGTTTGATGGCATCGGCTATGGATTTCAAGCATTGATCCCCATGTTGATGGCCATAATTGTCATTGTATAATTTAAAACAATCCACATCACACATGATCAGCGAGAGCGGCAAGCCTTCCCGTTTGAGCCGATTCCATTCGCGGTTGAGTTTTTCATTGAAGTGACGTCGGTTGGCCACCTGGGTCAATTCATCCATGATCGCCAAAAGCCGGAGCTTTTCATGGGCTTCCTGAAGAGCGGCTTCGGCTTCTTTGCGCTTGGTGATGTCAAAAAAAGAAACAATGCTGTTGTCTTGGCCGGGTTGATTGTATATTTTCATCACCACATGTTTGATTTGTTTTTGTTTATCCACAATCAGACATTCATATTCTGTTGGCAGGGGCAGCCCCTTGGCCTTTTGTTTTGCATGAAATCTTCTGATGCGATAAAGATTTCTTCGCTCGATAAATTCACTGAGACGTTTTTTTTGGGTGATTTCATCCTTGCTGTATCCGGTCATTTCGCAGAATTGGGAATTGGCCATGGAGATGCGCAGATTCTTTTCAACGAGGATGGTGGCGGTACCTGTATTTTCAAAGAGGCCACGATATCTTTTTTCGCTGGCAGCCAACATTGCGGCGGCCTGGCGGAGCTTCCGGGTGGAACGATGTAGGGCGGCTTTGGCTTGCTCGCTGGAAGTAATATCCACCAATGTGGCCATGATACGCTCATGCCAGGGAACCACATTGAACCGGATAATGACATGCTTTATTTTTTGGTTCTTGTCCATGATTTTGCATTGATATTCTAAAGGAGCCGCGCTCCCTTTTTGCTTGCGTTTGGCATGATACCGTTTGATTCGTTCCAAATCTTCGGGAACGATAAAGTCCGTTAATCGTTTTTTGTTGTATATTTCACTTTTAGTGTATTGGGTCAGCTCTTCAAATTTTGAATTGACAAGGGATATTTTCATGTTTTCTTCAATGAGCACCATGGCAATGCTGCTGTTTTCAAAAATGTTGCGGTACCGCGCCTCGCTGTTTTGAATGGCGATGCCCAATTGTTGAAGCTTGAAATTATTCAGTTCAAGCTCGGTGGCTCTTTTTTCCGCCTGAACCTGAATGGCATCAATTCTTCCAATTAAAAAATAAATGTAAATCAGTAAAAAAAAGGACAAAAATATAAACAAATAAGAAGGAAGGCTTAAGTGAAAGAAAAAGAATTTCACTCCGATCACCAAAGGCGACATGACAGCCGTCACCTGGATCAACCATCTGAACGCATTCATGCCATGCTGGATCCCGTTTCCGATAACGGCAAACAAAACAATTAATATCATTGGCGTCGGTTCGGTGGTGTCGCAAAGCCACGCAAAATGCGCCGCACTGATATCCAATTGAATGGCGTTCATCACAAACTTATTTTTCAAACCATGGCGCTTTTCCTGAACATACAAGAAGCAATGATATGCATAATAAAAAACAAACAGTAAGGGAATATACATTCGAGGCAAAACCGGATGTGCAACAAAATAATAAAAATATCCCACGACCAGCGAGGGCAGGAGGATCCTTGCAATAATCAACAGATCCGGCGCATTGATTTTCACTGCTGAAAATTTAACGGGGCGCTGTTTTTTAGGCTCAGAAAAGACGATGCTGTTCAAATCCACCACAGGGGTCGGATCCGGATCAAACGCCGAAAGGGTTTCCAAATCCACAACCGGCTCGGATTCAAATGGAGGTGATTTTTTGGCAAGATTCGTCATTCGAACAGCATCCAAAAAGGATTTAAACATTAATCTACTTTAATTATTATGAAAAATTATTTTTTGTCAATATATAAAAACTTTGAGGCGCATAAGTCTTGAAAATACACTGCGGCTTATGTAGAAAAATTAAAAACGTTTTTTAAAATCGCATTTTTTACAATAAACCGAGCAAGACATGGAACGTCTGGATTATTTTATCAAGCGGTTGTTATTAATCATTCCCACCTTTATTGGTATCACTATTTTATGTTTTGTACTCATCCAATTTGTTCCGGGCGGTCCGGTGGAACAGGCCATTATGGCCATGAAGGGCATGGGGGCCAATGAAACCAGGGGTGGGGACAATGCGTTTATGCCCATTACGGAAAAGCAGCGAAAAGAAATTGAAGCATATTATGGATTCGACCAGCCTGTACTGATTCGATACTGGAAATGGCTGGCAACGGATCGCATGGGCATGCGGATGCCTTCTTATAAATTTCCCAATAAAACCGCATGGCAACTGATTCAGGAACGATTTAAAGTATCATTAATCTTTGGTATTGCCGGATTTGTATTGTCCTATTTGGTGTGCATTCCTTTAGGCATATTCAAGGCGTTGCGACATGACAGCACATTTGATTTGCTCACCAGCGTTGTTGTTTTCGTGGGATACGCGATTCCGCCCTTTGCATTGGGCATGGTGTTTAAAATGACGCTGTGTGGCACTGTGGAGGGATTGTGGGATATTTTTCCTCTTTCAGGTTTCCGCTCTGAAAATTTTTATCAATTGTCATCTGCAGCGAAATTCAAAGACATATTCATGCATATGTTTCTTCCGGTCTTGTGTTATGTGGCGGGGAATTTCGCGGTGTTGACGTTGTTGATGAAAAATTCCTTAATCGAGCAGATTGGCAAAGACTATATTCGAACGGTTTTGGCCAAGGGAGGGAGTTTTTCGCGCGCAGTATGGGGCCACGCATTTCGAAATTCTTTGATTCCCATCGCCACCGGCATGGGCGCCATCATGACGGTCATGTTTGCCGGATCTGTCATCATCGAACAAGTATTTGAAATTCCCGGCATGGGACGATTAAGCCTGGAGGCCATCGTGGGCCGAGATTATCCGGTGTTTATGGGGATTCTGGCGTTGACGTCGCTTCTGAGCCTGCTGGGGAATATTTTTTCCGATTTTCTTTATGTGTTGATTGACCCGCGCATTCATTTCCAAGAATTATAAGACATTATGCCAACCAAATTCGCAATCACCTTAACTATTTGTTTTCATAACAAAATATTCGATATCGAACAGCCATGAAATTGACCCTGAATCCTGTGACCCGCAAACGATGGATTCGATTTCGGCGTATGAAGCGCGCTTATTTTTCATTTTGGGCGCTTCTTATTTTATACGGCGTGAGTTTATTTTCAGAATTGCTATGCAATAATGTGCCGCTTTACGTTCAACTCAACGGCCGCTCATATTTTCCAGTATTTCAGTTTTATTCTGAAGATGTGTTTTTGGGAAACGGCCGAAAAACCCGACCGGATTACAAGGCGTTGGTCCAATTGCCTGTTTTCTCACAACATCCTGAAAATTATATGATTTTTCCATTCATTCCCAACGGGCCTTTGGAAATCATTGATCCAAAAACGCTGTCTGCAAAAGAGGTGGTGGGGCTGAGATTATCTCCGGAACCATTGATCGGTACGGTGGATATTCGAAAAGATTATACCATTACACAGGCTCTTTTTTTTGATTTTGTCACGGGCAACGCACCGTTTCAACCCAATAGCGACACTCTCGATACATTTTTGGCGCTTTCAGAGGACATCAAAAAAGCCATTGAAAATCGCTTCCAAAACCAACCCAGTCCCCATGCGGAATACCACGTAAAAAACCGACATGGAAAAGAATTCCGAATGTTTCTACCGACGTTTTCCCAACGTCACGCACCGCCGGAGACCCTTCGGCTGATTTTGAGCGAATCCTCTGTTTCCTCGGATGAAATTGAATATGTTCAATTCGATCGGAGTCTGCATCCGGTGTCATCGCTTCCGAAATTATGGCACAAATTGCCTGAAAGCGACGTTCAGGCAATTATGACGTTGATCAAAAACCGGTTTGACCATCCGGTGGATGACTATCGCATTTCGATGAAGCACCGAAATTATATTGCTTCATTTGAAAAAAAAGACATTCGATTTCCATTTCCGCCTACGTCCGGGCATCCCCTGGGCATTGACGGTGCCGGCCGTGATGTGCTTGCAAGGATTCTCTATGGTTTTAGAATTTCGTTTACTTTCGGCCTTCTTTTGGTGGCGTGCGCCATGCTGCTGGGGGTTGCCGCAGGCGCTTTCCAAGGGTATTACGGCGGGAAGATTGATATCACCGCCCAGCGGCTGATTGAAATCTGGAGCGCGCTCCCGTTTCTTTATATCATGATTTTAATGGGTTCGATCTACGGCAGGAGCTTTGGGCTGCTTTTGTTTTGTTACGGCATTTTCAATTGGATCGGCATTTCGTACTATATCCGGGCCGAATTTTTGAATTTGCGTAAAAGGCCCTTTGTGGAAGCGGCTATTTGCATGGGAGTTCCCTCCTACAAAATTATCTTCAAACATATCCTGCCCAATGCACTGGTGCCGGTAATCACTTTTTTTCCGTTTTCCTTGGTGGGTGCCATTGGATCCTTGACTGCATTGGATTATCTTGGGTTTGGGCTTCCTCCCCCCACGCCGAGTTGGGGAGAGCTTTTATTCCAGGCACAGGAATATCGTTGGGCATGGTGGCTGATCTTATATCCATCCCTGGCGCTTTTTACGGTGATGCTGCTGGGCGTGTTCTTGGGCGAAGGAATCCGAAACGCCTATGATCCAAAACAATATAGTCGGTTTCATTAATGCGAGGCATGACATCATGACGCCGAAACATCCCTTGCTGTCTGTCAGGAATCTATCGGTGGTTTTTGAAACCGATGAGGGTGATTTCAATGCCGTGGATAATGTGTCCTTTGATATAGAAGAAGGCGAAAACGTGGGGTTGGTGGGCGAATCTGGATGCGGCAAATCCGTCACTGCCCTCAGTATCCTACGTTTGATTCCATCACCGCCCGGCATAATTACCTCCGGCTCCATTTTTTTCAACGGCGAAAATCTTATGACATTCTCGTCGGAAAAAATGCAAAGAATTCGAGGCAAACAAATTGCCATGATATTTCAGGAACCCTTGTCTGCATTGTCGCCCCTGCATCGGATCGGGCATCAGCTCATGGAAGCCGTCAGACTTCATCATCAGGTTTCATATCGGGATGCGTGGGATTCGGCCATGCAATGGCTGCAAAAAGTTGGAATTCCTGATGCACGTAAACGAATGTATGCATATCCCTTTGAATTGTCGGGCGGCATGCAGCAACGCGTCATGATCGCCATGGCGTTGATATTGTCGCCCAGAATCATTATTGCCGATGAACCCACCACAGCATTGGATGTGACCACCCAGGCGCAGATTTTTGAGCTCATTCATCAGATGAAGCAAAAAGATACATCCATGCTTTTGATCACCCATGACATGGGGGTGATTTGGGAAATGTGCGATCGGGTGATGGTCATGTATGCGTCTCAAATTGTGGAATCCGGCACCCGGGGGGATATCTTTGAGCACCCGGTTCATCCGTATACCATGGGCCTGTTGCATGCCATTCCAAAACTGACCACTCAGAAAACAAAACTTAAAGACATTCCCGGTCATGTACCGTCTCCATTGAATTATCCGATAGGATGCCATTTTGAAAGCCGATGCCAGCTATCTTTTGATCGTTGCAAAATGGAAAAACCCTTGCTCTATCCCTGCGGTATGGGTTCGCGTCAACATGTGGCGGCTTGTTTTTTAGCCGATAAACAAAATCTCTCATCCCAGGCGTCCAAAGAAAACGGAGCGTTGCAATGACATCAAAATTTTCTTTACCGATCTTTTGTCCAGATCATGATTTTGCGGAAACGCTCTTGCGGGTGACGGATTTACGAAAATGGTTTCCGGTAAAGCGAGGGATATTTTCCAAAACAACCGACCATGTGCGGGCGGTGGACGGCATCTCATTTCATGTCAACCGAAAAGAGACATTGGGCCTTGTGGGCGAGTCCGGATGCGGAAAGACCACTCTGGGCAGGCTGCTGCTGGGCTTGGAAAAACCTACATCCGGTTCCATTGTTTTTGATGGTATTCGCATCGACAATTTGAAAAAAAAAGACATGAATCCAATCCGAAAACGAATCCAGGTGATTTTTCAAGACCCCTTATCCGCATTAAATCCCAGGCTCACCGTGATGGAGATTGTCACCGAAGGGCTTATTCAGTTTCGAATGATGGAAGGAACGCAAAAAGATCATGCCATTCGATTGATCCGGGAAGTGGGGCTTTCCGAAGATGCCGTGTTTCGTTTTCCCCATGAATTCTCCGGCGGACAACGTCAGCGAATCAATATCGCCCGGGCCATCTCCTTAAAGCCGGATTTCATCGTATGCGACGAGGCCGTGAGCGCGTTGGATGCATCGGTCCAGGCACAGGTCATCAATCTTTTGAATGCGTTAAAGGAAGAATATGGATTGTCCTATCTGTTCATCTCCCATGATTTGCGGGTGGTGAGCAATATGGCGGATCGGATCGCCGTGATGTATTTGGGAAAGATAGTTGAAATCGGAGATACCGGACAGATTGTTCAAGATCCTTTGCATCCTTATACCCGGGCGTTGCTATCCGCAGTCCCAGACCCCGGCCGGCAAAAACCCCATCGTCTGGTATTAAAAGGCGAAACCCCTTCGCCCCTTTCGCCGCCGGCCGGATGCTCCTTTCATCCCCGGTGTCCCCAGGCGCTTCCTATATGCACGCAGGAGATTCCAACGGTGACCCGTCTCAATGGCAGGGAAGTCTGGTGCCATCTCTTGCCATCAAAGGACTGAACTTTCCCTTTAACCGACCGGATTGTTTATTCTTTAGAGGGATGGGAAGATTTTGACGTTGGTTTGAGTTTATTGATTTTCTTTTCAAGAAGCTCCTGCTGGGTCTGGTCCAAATCCAACGCTTTTGCTTCATTAAGAAATTCCAGGGCCTTTTCAATATTTTCCGGGGTCTTTTTTCGGGATGCAACATCGGCTTTATACATAAGGAAGGTAAAATCAATGGTATTGAGCCGTTTGAGGGCTAATTCCCGGTCTTCTTGAGTCGGCGCCACGGCCATTGCCTTTTGAAGCTGCGCCTTAATGGCTTCAAAATCCGGTGTTTCCTTTACTGAGGACAATTCATCTGCCTGTTTCAGATAATGCTGAAATGCAGGGCGCAACGCATCGGCCTTGGTATAGGATTTTTTCAGCGGCTCAGAGAACGGGACATCCGGCACGGTCATCATCCATTGCTTTCCGGATGGAGAAAATTTTCCCTTCCAGATTTCAAGGCCTTTTTCGGATGGGACAAGATAGTACCTGCCTGAATTGATAAGGCTGGCAAGCAATATAACAGCAAAAAATAAACCAATACATCCGGTCAATATTATCATCCCCTGATCAAATATTTCTTGGGATTTTTCAAGCATTGTTTGAAAAATGGAGGGGGAAGCGGGCGGATGTTTTTCCGGGGCCGCTCCAGCAGACGTCATGGTCTGTATAGCGGGGATGGGAATTTCTTTTTTGACCGCAGCCGGTGTTGATTCCGGTTTTATTGAGGGTTTTTGAGTCTCCTGGGAAGGCGAAGGGGTTTTTGTTTCTTGGATTTTTTCCATCGGCATGGGCGCCGGCGGTTCTTTGAACGCTGGCGGTGATTCAAGCCTCTCAACAATTGCCTGGGGTGTGGATGTTTCCTCGGGTGCAGGGTGAGCGGTTGCTTGCTCTGGAGGTAAAGCGGGGGCTTCATCTGTTGTCGGGGCCACGGCCTGGTCCTTGGACTCAGGCGGTATTTGCGGGCAAAGTGTTTCCGGAGAGGTTTGTTGCTGATCATCTGGTTGTGAAACGATTTGGTCAGCGCCGGGGTCTGTTGTTTCGGGCGCGGTCAAATCAATGGATTTTAATAAAAGCGCTTTGATGCGTTCGAATTCTTTAGGATCAGATATTTCAATAACAGGCGGCGCTGTAAATTTATTCGGCTCCGTTGTATCTGGTGCTGGCACGAAAAGGCGTTCGGGTTGCCATGCTTCAAAATTTCGGTTCAGGAGTTCGGATATGGGGATGGGTTCTTTTTTCACAGGTTCACAGGGCGCCTGAAACGCAACCGGTTCAGAGGATGATTTTTCCTGAACCTGGGATTCTGGAACCGCTTTTGGGGGATTGAAAATAGCGTCCAGATCGAATTCTTTGTTTAGCAGGTCCTTTAATTTTTGCATTTGAGCGGCATTGGATGCATCCACAAATGAAGGGGCGGTAAAAATTTTTTCATCCGGGGTAGGCGCGTATGCCGCTTTCGGGAACCAGGTGCCAAACTCTTTTTGAAGCAGGAAAGCAATGCTGGGTTTTTCAACGGGAATGGTTTTTTTCTTGGGAGCTGATTTTGTTTTTTTGGAAGATGCTGCGGACTTGCCTGGCTCAGCAACCGCTTGTTTTTTTTTAGGGTCTGTTTTCGGCGCAATTTCACTCTTTTTAGAATGAGCTGTTTTTTTCTTGGTGGTTGATTTGGTCAGGCTCTTTTTTCCCATAAAAACCTCTTTATATTCCATTGGAGATTTGATATGTTATTAAATATAATTTTTGGTGTACGTGGTGCCTGTTTATATCCAATGGGTCTTTTTTTGTAAACAGATTTTTTAGCCGTTTTTTGATTCTGATACCGTGTGTTTAAAATCCGGTTTCTGTGGACAATTCCCTGTTAAATCACAAAATCAAACTGCTCCACGATATCCTTCGCAGGCATTTTCCCTTGGCCGTGGCTTTATCCGGCGGAGTGGACAGCACTTTTTTGTTGTCTGAAGCCCATGGATTGGATGAAGCCAATAATCAGATAATTGCCGTTACCGCGGATTCTCCCCTTCATCTCCGTCGGGAGGTGGATTTTGCCAAACGTTTCTGCATAGAACAAAAAATTCGTCATGTCATTGTTTCAACTTCTGAAATGCAATTTCCTGAATTTTTGTCCAATCCCCCAAATCGTTGCTATTTGTGTAAATCCAGGATCTTTTCATCCCTGTTCAATGCCGCGCGCCAACATGGCATTGCCCATGTGGCCCATGGCGTGAATATGGATGATCTTGCCGAATACCGTCCTGGATTAAAAGCTGCTGAAGAAATGGGGGTTCTTTCGCCTTTGGCGGAAGCTGGATTGACCAAATCTGAAATCCGATGGCTTTCCAAGCAAAAAGGACTTTCAAATTGGTGCCAGCCCTCATCCGGGTGTTTGGCAACCCGCATCCCTTATGGCCATCTTATCACCCTTGAAAAACTTCACCGAATTGAATCCGCGGAACATGTGCTCGCAAATCTTGGATTTTTGATTTGCCGTGTGCGATGCCACGAGGATCTGGCAAAAATAGAGGTTCCATCGGAGGATTTTGAAAAAATCATGGCCCCCTCCATGCGCGCCATGGTTGTTGCTGAATTTAAAAAAATCGGGTTTCGATACATTTCATTGGATATGGAAAGCTTTACTTCCGGACGTTTGGATCGGGTTCTGATCATGGGATGAGCTTACAAGGAAACAAATGCCCATTGCATGTGTGCGTGAGGCTGTTTTTTACCCCCTCCATTGATTTTAATTATTGCCGTCTTACTTTTAATTTTAAACCATCTATAAATCCTTGGAGAAAATTGTGCATCACGCACAGAATAATAACATTTATTTCAATGGAGTGTGTCATACATGAACAGAATCACACAAGACAGTTTGGTGGATGTCGCGTTCCGGTTAAATTGGAACAGCGCAGAAGCGGCCCATCATGAATATTTCTATACAAAAGTTAATCTATGGCGCGATATTCTTCCCATGAACTTAAAAAATCAGCTGTTGGGATGCACCATAGGGGATCAGATTGACATTCATTTGGCGCCGGGTTCGGATATGCCGGCATATGATGATTCAAAGCGCAAACAATTGCATATCAATCAATTCAATCACTGCCATGCCCCCCGATATGGGCGGTATTATCCCCGGGGGGTGCTGAAGGATTTAACCAATATTTTTTCTGAAAACATTCAACCGTTTCGCTGTGCGGGTGTGGATCAAAATTTGTTTTTGGCGGATTTTAACCACCCGCTCTCCTCAAAGGATCTCACGCTAACGGCCATTGTCCATGATTCAATGATAAAGCCCTATGACAGAGGCGGTGAATGCGCCGATGTCCTGGAATGCATCACCGACGGGCCTGGTATGCAGATCCGGCAGAATGGCCGGTCCACGGATTTTTTTTACGAGCATTGTTTCCAACGAGAGGACAATGCCGAGGATTGTCTGTTTTATCAGCGTCCACGGCTTGTGAATCATATTGATGATCAAGCCGTCAAAACCGTTTCCCAAATCTACGGCTCACTGATTCAGCCGGGAATGGAGGTATTGGATCTCATGAGTTCGTGGCGGTCTCATATCCCTGCATCCATTCAATTAAAATCTTTGGTCGGACTTGGAATGAACTCCCTGGAAATGGCGGAAAACCCGCAATTGACCGGGCATTTGGTTTATGATATAAATAGTAATTCAAGGTTGCCATTTGACGATGATTCATTTGATGGGGTGATCTGCACAGTATCGGTGGAATACATGACCCGACCCATTGAGGTTTTTCGGGAAGTGGCAAGGATTTTAAGAAAAGACGGGATGTTTGTTTTGACATTTTCAAACCGGTGGTTTCCGCCCAAAGTCATTCGGTTGTGGACCGAACTTCATGAGTTTGAAAGAATAGGGCTGGTGCTGGAATATTTTCATCAAAGCAATGGGTTCAAAGATTTGGAAACGTTTTCTGCAAGGGGTTGGCCGCGACCTGAAACAGACAAATATTATCCTCAGATGAAAAAATCCGATCCGGTGTATGCAGTTTGGGGAAGGGCGTCCAAATAATCTGTGATTCATGGGGACTCCTACCCAAGATGCTTCAGACGCGTTTATTTTATTTTGTTTTAATTTAAAATTGATTTGAGCAAGGAGGGTGTCAGTGATTTCCCCGGTTTCCTTTTTAAATTCAAGTTGCATTCAAGCGGACAGGGTGACGCGACGTCGGCATCCTGATTGTCCGAGGATGGGACAGCCCGTGGGGAAATAAACCCCTTGAATGCAACTTGCACACATCACATATTCAAAGGGTTAGGGGAAAAAATAAAAAAATGAACCGTTTCATGGGATTCTGTATCAAGCGGCCCATTAGCGTGCTTCTGATTCTTGCCGCCATCACTTTTTTTCTCGCCCCTGGCATGATGAAACTCAAAATTGACAACTCGATTGAAACCATCATGCCCAAAAATGACAGCCAATACCTTTTATATAATAAAGTCAAAGAGACCTATGGAGACAACGGTCAGTTTATTGTGATGGCAGTGTCATCGGAGAATCTTTTTTCACATGACACGCTTCAGCAGTTGGACGATCTGATTTCAGACATCGAAGAATACCAAAAATTTGACATAAAAAAAGAGAAATTTCGTCTTGAACGGTTTGGTGCGTTTCTCTTGCGAAAATCCGTAACGGTTTCAGAAATCCTTGCAAATTTTAAAGACGATCCGCCATTTCAAAGAACCCTTAACCGAAAAATCCATTCGCTTTTCAGCCAACGGGAAATATTGGACCAACGCTGCCTGAAAAAACTCAACAACGCGTTAACCGCCGCCTATGAACTCAAAAAACGTCAATTCATTGATGACATCATTTCGCCGCTGACAATCAAAGATATCAAAGGCGAAAATGATGTGCTCCAAACATATGACCTTGTGGAAACAGATGAAAACGGAAAACGCAGGATTCCGCAGTCTCCCCAGGAAATCGACCTTTTCAAACAGCGTCTTGAACGCAACCCTGCTTTTGAACTGATTTTATACGCCCGTGATCCTGACACCCATGCCATCAGTGATTTCGGTGTGTTGATCAAGTTTATCAATATCGAAGACCGAGATCCCATCAGCCGGGAACTCATGGAAATTATTGACTCTCAAACGGGCCTCAATATCGTTTACAGCGGCATGCCCATTGTCTATGTATGGGCGGTTGATTTCATCCGCCTGGATTCCATCACCTTAGTTCCCCTGATTATGCTGGTCATGATGATTGTATTCTATCTGAATTTTCGCTCCTTTCGAGGGGTTTGGCTGCCCATGCTTTCCTTGGGGATTGCTGAAATCTGGGTGTTGGGATTAATGGGATATCTGGACTTTCATATAACGATCATGGCGTCTTCTCTGCCCAGCCTCATGATCGCAGTGGGAAGTTCTTACTCCATTCATATTCTCAATCAATATTACAATGATTTTGACATGATTTCGCATCGGGGGAAAGAAGCGGGTCTTTTCATCTCTATGAGACATATCTCCTTAACCGTTTTGCTGGCTGGACTGACCACTTTTATTGCATTTATCTCCCTTTGCACGAGTCCACTTTCAGCTGTTCGGGAATGGGGGATTTTTTGCGGCATCGGCGCGTTGTTTACGGTTTTTATAGCCAGCGCGCTCATCCCCGCGTGCCTCAAACTCCTTCCGCACCGCATGCCCATATCCTTGCGCAGAAAAAAAGAAAGCCACGGGGCGCACCGCACCTTTGTGGAAAAGGTGCTTACCATGGTTACCAGATTATCTTTATTCCATTTTCAAAAAATCGCCGCCATTACATTATTAGTGGCGCTTGTCTCAATCACCGGCTTGGTTCAGCTGAAAGTAGATACCGCATATGTAAGTTATTTCAAAAAAGACAGCAAAGTCAGAAAAGACGTAAATGCCATCGGTGAAAAGTTCGGCGGGGGATGGGGATTTGAAATTTTGATCGACTCCGGCGCGCCCAATGGCGTGAAATCGCCTGAATTCCTCAAAACCATTGAGCAATTCAGGCAGTGGCTGACCGCCCAGGAAAACGCCGACCTGAGGATCGGCCATACCAGTTGTTTTTCAGACATCATCAAAACCATGAACATGGCCATGGATAATGACCGCTTTATTTCATATTGTATTCCCGGATGTCAAAGTGATATCTGCGATTTTATTGAAATATATTCCGGTGAAGACAAAAATTCCGATGGCCGGTTTGATGATTTTGAATCATTTGTGGATGCGGATTACCAAACCTGCAATGTGCTTGCGCGTTTGTGCCGAAAAGAAGGTCAATTGGTCGGCACTTCCGAAGTCAATCAGATCATCAAAAGAATCGATCAGTTTTTAAAGACCCACCTGCCTGAATGCGTGACATACCATATTTCAGGATTTCCCGTCATGGAAGTCCAGGTTTCCCAGTATCTGGTTCGAGGACAGCTTCAAAACATGCTGCTTTCCTTGATGGCGGTGGTTGCTATTTGTATTTTGCTTTTCTCTCGGATTTCAGCCGGTCTTCTTGCCCTGATCCCCATGAGTGTAGCGGTTTTGGTGAACTTCGGCATCATGGGGTGGTTTGGAGTGGCCCTGGATATGACCACATCCGTGATTGCAGCTGTGACCATCGGCATCGGAATTGATGATACTATTCATTTTATGAACAATTTCCGGCAAAACAGATCCAAGGGCTTGAGCGTGGACCAATCCATTGAGAGAACCATAAACGTGGCAGGTAAGGCGATCCTGTTTACGTCCGTTGCCCTTATTTTCGGATTCCTTGTTTTTCTTTTGTCTCAATTTATTCCCCTGAACCTTTTGGGGATCCTGCTGGCCATTACCATGTTGGCCACCACCATCGGCGCATTGCTCGTGCTGCCGGCCTTCATTAAAATCACCCATGCAAATCTCAGCCCGCCCGCAAATGAAACTTGGATGACCCGATATATAAATCTGAGCCGTTGGTTTGGGCTGGATGAAAATGATTGAAATCAATTGTTTTGCTTTGACTTGATGATCTTGTAGAAACTGCAGGCGGCTTTCGATGGGAAGCCGCCTGGCGGGGCAAGTTTATTGGAATGAATTTGAATGGACGGGCAGAATTTATCCCAGCAGCAAATCCCGAAGCCGTTCGCTTAGAAATAATATGGATTCGATATCCAAATGCTCGGTGACAGTCTGGTCAAACAAAAGCTTGACCTGGGCGTCAAACCCGTCCTCGGGAATTTCGTCCCAGAAGATGAGCATTACCGGAACCTTGGGAAGGGGAAAAAACATCAATGCCGCATCTGCTTTGGCGAATTGTTCGGTATGATCCATTCCACCGATTTTTTCGGCCGCTGCCAAAAGTTCGCCAGTCCTTCCCTTAAATCGTTCAATCAACGGCGCTTCCACATGGCTGGTCATGGATTTGACTTTGGAGACCGTGTTGGGGAATTCCGCAAACGCCATCCATTTTCCCGAGGGTGCGCGCCGGCCTCCCTGGGCCATATGGTTGTAAATAAGCACCTGCTCCCAGCGGTTGAGATCCATTCCCTGGGGGGTAGTGATTCGGTTCTTTGAAATATAGATCACATTTTTAAAATACGGAAGTTCAAGGACCGTTTCTCCGTTTATGTTCTTAAGCCTTCCGCCGATCCGTTCCGCCAGATCCTCAAAGGCCATGGAAGCGGATTTTTCCTTGGCCCAGGCAAGGGCATCTTGGGCCATGTTTCGCTTGAGCCATTTGCCGGCCGCGTATTGCTCCTCAAGGGTCTGTTGGCATTTTTCAATCACCTCAGGAGAAAGGTGGGGGCAGTTTTTAAGAGGCAGTTTTTCAGACACCACCATGCTGGCAAAAGCCATGCATGTGGCGAACCCGCATTTTTTGCAGTTGGTTTTGGGCAAAACATCCCGATAAAGATCCACTACGGACAGGGGCATGGGTGGAAGGTCCTTTTAATTTAATGTCAATGATGGTGATATTTTTTATGCCAAATCCTGTATATGTCCGTTGACATATTAGTTGTTTTTACATTATGAAATCAATATCCAATCTATTTTTTCGGATTAAAAAAGGCGTTTCATGGACAAGCTCAAAGAAATGTTGACGGCGGTGCTGAATGCCATTGAAGACGGCATTTATGTGATTTCCCAGGAACACACCATTGAGTTTATGAATCGCAGCATGATCACCCTTTTCGGTCCGGGGGTGGGAAAAAAATGCCACATGGTCATCAACAACAGTCATGTGCGATGTCCGTGGTGTCGATCCGATGAGGTCTTCAAGGGCAATCGGTTGGACTGGGAAGTGTATGTGCCCAAAGTGGACAAAACCTTTTCATTAAGGGAAATACCGTTTCAAAATCCCGATCAAACATTGTCCAAACTTTGTATCTGTCGCGATATCACGTCCCGCAAACAGCGTGAAGCCCGATTAAGAGCATCCTTGGAGGAGTATCGGAATCTTTTTGAGCATGTGGGCGTGGGGGTGTATATCAGCACCAAGGAAGGGAAATTCGTTGACGCCAACCAGACGTTTTTGGATATGCTCGGGTATTCGAGCAAAGAAGAGCTTTTAAAAATCAATATCATTAAAGATCTTTATTTGTTTCCGGAGGACCGCCAGATTTTTCAGGCCATGATCGAACGGGACGGCAAGCTCATTGATTATGAAGTCCAGTTTAAGCGCCGGGACGGGAGTCCCATCCCTGTCCTTCTTACAAGCCATGTCCGATATGATCATCAGGGAAATGTGGTGGGATATGAAGGCATTGCCGTGGATCAGACCCAACGGTACCAGATGGAGCGCAAACTCCGGGAAGCCAAAGATTTTATGGACAAAATCATCCAAAGCACCCCGAATTCCATTATGGCGGCGGATCTGAAAGGCAACATTATCATCTGGAACCGTGCGGCCGAAGAAACGCTGGGATATCCGGCCGATGAAGTCATCGGCAAGATGAACATCACCAAGATTTATCCAGAAAATGTAGCCTATGAAATCATGAAAATGATTCGAAGCCCGGAGCACGGCGGTAGAGGGATTTTGCGATCCTTGCCCGTGGTCTATGTCCGCCGGGATGGACGATCCATTGAAGGGAATTTATCCGCTGCAATGATCTATGATGATGATGGCAATGAAGTGGCCACCGTGGGTTCATTTGTGGATTTGACCGAACGGATCGAAATGGAACGGACCTTGCGGAAAACCCAGGAGCAGTTGCTCAATTCTGAAAAACTCGCTGCCATGGGCCGGTTGACCTCGCAGATCGCCCATGAACTCAACAATCCATTATACGGCATCATGAACACTTTGGAGCTCATGAAATCTGAAATCAAGCCGGATAATAAACGTCGAAAATTGTTAGACATGTCTTTGTCAGAAATTGTCCGGCTGGCGGATATGTTGAAAAAAATGCTGTCTTTTTCCAAACCTGAACAAGAAATCAAAAAGCCAGTGGACCTCAACATCATTGTGGATGAAATTCTCCTGCTTCATGAAAAACAATTACAAGAACATAATATTAAGATTAAAACAGAATTCACCAAAGACCTTGGCCAAGTATACGCTTCCACCAATCAGTTGCGCCAGGTATTTTTAAATATGATTTCAAATGCCCGGGACGCCATGCCCGATGGCGGCACATTGACCGTTCGCACGTTTTCAGAAGGGCCGTGGGCGAAAATTCAATTTATGGATACCGGTGTGGGCATTCGCAAGGAGCATCTGGATAAAATTTTTGACAGTTTTTTCACCACAAAAGCCAGTGTTAAAGGTGTGGGGCTCGGCTTATCGGTATGCTATGGATTCATCAAAGATCACGGCGGCGACATTCAGGTGCAAAGCACATTGGGCGAAGGGACCACTTTTACTGTTTCATTGCCGCTTCATAAAGATTCCGAACCTTCTGGCGCTCATGAATAATTCAAACCCCCTCCACAATAAGCGTTATGACCGGGCCGCATGCTATGGCGTTGCTTTTTTGGCCATCGGCGTGTGCTTATTCCTCTATGGCGGGCTTTCCTTATTTGGGCTGGAACAAGATCCCCAATGGTTCTTTGCCGTGGAACAGGGCCTGTCTCCGGAAAAAGGACAAAGTTGGGTTCGGCTGTTGATCGGATTGTCCGTTATGTTGCTTGGCATTGCACTGATATTGAGTTCACATATGAAAAAAAAAGAACTTTCTAAAATAACTTCAAATCAATCAAGGTGATGGAACTATGGAAAGACGCGCGTATTTTCGGTCCACAGGCATGTATGTCCCTGAAAGAGTGGTCACCAATGACGATCTGTCAAAACTGATGACCACCAGCGATGAATGGATTCAAAAACGCTCCGGTATTCGGGAAAGACGATATGTGGAGCCGGGTGTTTATTGTTCTGATTTGGCAAAACATGCAGTTGAAAATCTTCTGGCCAAAGGAGAGGTGGCCGCGGATGAGATCGATTGCATTATCTTTGCCACCTTAAGTCCGGATATCCATTTTCCGGGCACCGGCGTTTTTCTTCAATTGAAGATGGGATGGGCGGACCGTCATATTCCATGTTACGATATTCGTCAGCAATGCAGCGGGTTTATTTACGGCGTTCAAATGGCCCAGGCATTTATCGAAGCCGGAATGTATGAGAATGTGCTTTTGGTGGGCGCAGAAGTGCATTCCAACGCCCTCGAATATAATGACCGGGGCAGGGCCGTGACCGTATTATTCGGGGACGGCGCCGCCTGCGCGGTGATTTCAAAATCACCCGGTCCGGAATCGGTCATATTAAAAACCCAGGTTCATGCAGACGGAAAAGGCGCTTTGGATGGGGTTCATTTGGTCTTGTTTGATATTTCCAAAAAACCCATTGTGTATTATAACCCTTCCGACGACAAAGAAAATGTGGTGCTGTTTCCAGAAATGCCCAATCCCAAGAACCTTTTCACCAATGCGGTCCGGCGTATGGCCGAAGTCAGTTTGAATACATTGGACCAATTGGGCTTAAAGGCATCGGATGTGGATTGGGTTCTGCCTCATCAGGCCAATAAGCGCATTAATGATATGGCGGCCCAGTTTATGGGAATCCCGGAAGAAAAAGTCCTTTTTAACATCCACAAATACGGCAATACCACCGCAGCCACCATTCCCCTTTTGTTGGATGAATATACCGTAAACGGCACCATCCGACGCGGCGACCTGTTGTTAATGGTGGGGTTCGGTTCTGGATTCACCTGGGGTGCGTCCGTGGCGCGGTATTAATCCTTCCCAAAATTTCCTTGATATAATCTTATATCCGGGGAAGAAAACTTCCCCGGATCCGAATCTTCGAATCCCATCCCATGTTGGGTAAAATTTTTCCAGTTCAAACTCGCGGGTAAATTCCCAAAGGTAAAAATTGCTTGCCATTTTCATGATGAAGGTTTTTCTTATTATCTCAAAAAACTCAAAAAATTAAATTTTTTATTAAATTTATTATTCTTTTTTCATTATCTATTTTAAATTTTACCAAAAATAAAATAAGTTAAAAAAGTTATTGACAATTAAAAAACCTCAAAATATTATAATAATTAAAAAAACACCAAAAACTTCAAGGAGCGCCTTATGGATGAAATATTCACTGTGTTTCAAGCAAGTCAGTATTGCAAGGTTTCTCCTCAAACCATCATTAATTGGATTGATGCGGGGCATATCAAAGCATATAAAACGCCGGGCGGACACCGCAGAATCCATGTCCGGGATCTGGAAGCGTTTATGCTAAAACAGGGTATCCCCATTCCAAAAGAAAAGATTAAAGACACGCGCAAGAGAATTTTAGTGGTAGACGATGATCCGATTATTGTGGAATCCATTGTTCAGTCCCTGGAAGAGGATGAAAACGATTATGAAGTGATTTCCGCGTCAGATGGGTTTGAGGCCGGCCTTCAGGTCAATCATTTTAAACCGAATTTATTGATTTTGGATATCATGATGCCGGATATCAAAGGGTTTGAGGTGTGCAAAAAAATCAAATCCAACCCGGACACCAAGGATACCAAAATCATCGTTTTGTCCGCCTATTTGGACGAAGAAAAATTTAATAAAATGAAAGAACATGGGGCGGATGTGTGCTTTTCCAAGCCACTGCCGTTGGCTCAGCTCAAGCAGGAAGTGGCTCGGCTCCTTCAACAAAAATAAATGCCTTTGACCCTTTAAGGAGGCCTCCATGAAATTAAAAGAAGCTCTTGAGCGCAAAGATTTTGTGGTCACATCAGAGGTTCAGGCCCCGGTAGATCAAGATCCGGAGCAATTGATCGAGAGTTTAAAATTGGTCCGGGGACGGGTGGACGGCGTCTCCATATCTGAAATCGAATTTGAAGGAATTGTGGGAGATACCATTAAAGCATGTGAAATTCTGAAACAAAACCGTTTTGAATCCATTTATCAAACCACCACCCGAGACAAAAACCGGCTGCAACTTCAAAAGGATCTGGTTTCGGCTCATGAAGCCGGCGTGGACAATCTTTTGGTATTTACAGAAGACTATCGGATCACCGGCGACAGCCTTCAGGAAATGATGTTTTTTCATGTGGATGCCGGAAAACTCCAGTCAGTATTGGAGCATATCCGGGAAGGCAGAACCATTGAAGGCCAGCCCCTGCCCTCCAGGGCGGATTTTTTACTGGGATCAGGCGTGGAATCCGCTTGGGGAAAAAATGTTCCGGATCTGGCAATGAAAGAAATGGAAGAAATGACCAAAATCGGCACCGGATATTTTTTGACAACCCCGGTGTTTGATCTGGATCGGTTTGAAAAGTTTTTAAACCGCACCAATACCTTTGGTGTGCCAGTGATTGCAGAAGTATTAATCCTGAGAACCGCCGGCATGGCCAAATTTTTAAACCGTCATTTAAAACCCGGGCTTGTGCCGGACTGGATTATTCAGAAATTGGCCAAAGCGCCGGACAAGGACAAGGCCAGCATTGAACTGTTTGCCGATATTGTCAAGGGCCTCAAACATCTATGCCAGGGCGTTCATATCATCACCATCGGCGGCGAAGAAAAGCTCCGGCAATATTTGGATGCAGCGGGATTAAAGTAAGTTTGATCTGGGTCCTTCTGCAATCTCTCACCGGTAGCCCTTGTTAACTGAAATCAAAGGAGTTGCTTGTGGAGACAATTCATTTTACGATCAACGGTCAAAAAATAGCCTGCCCCTCGGGAACCAGTATTTTGGACGCTGCTCTCAAAAACGGCATTCATATCCCCACCCTTTGTCATCATCCCCAATTAAAGCCGTATGGCGCATGCCGCGTGTGCCTGGTGGAAGATGAAAAAACCAAAAGACTGTTGGCATCGTGCGTGACGCCAGCGGCCCCGGACATGTTGATTTTAACTGACACACCCCGTGTGTTGACACACCGCCGGAACATCGTTCGTTTGATGATGGCGGAGCATCCGGAATCCTGCATTGTCTGCAGCAAGGGTAATCGGTGCGAACTTCGAAAAACAGCGGCCCAGCTCGGGGTGGGGGAGTCCCGGCTATACCCCATGCCCAATTTTAAGCCCTTTGAACAGTTAAATCCATTTATCATCCGGGATTTAAGCAAGTGCATTCTGTGCGGCAAATGCATCCGTGCGGATCATGAATTGGTGGTGACAGGCGCCATTGATTATAACAATCGGGGATTTAAATCCCGTCCCGCCACCCTTCACGAGCTTCCCCTGGAACAATCCAATTGCACGTTCTGCGGTACCTGCGTTTCCCTTTGTCCCACCGGCGCCTTAAGCGTTAAAAATGCCCATTATGTCGGATCACCGGAAAAAGAAGCAGATTCCATCTGTGCGTTTTGCGGGGTGGGGTGTACATTGACCCTGGGGGTTGCCGGTCAGCAGGTCATTGAAGTGAATCCATCCAAATACCCGGCAACCGTCAATGGCGCCACCCTGTGTGTGCGGGGGCATTTTGGCGGGGATTTCATCAATTCCACCGACCGGCTCACCCAGCCCTTGATCCGTTCAAAAAATGAAGATGGCGCGGATGTTCATACACCCGTCACCTGGGATACAGCCTTGGACGCCATTGTGGAAAAATTATCTGAAATCAAACGTCAATTCGGTCCCCAAAGCCTTGCATTCATCGGGTCGTCCAAATGCTCCAATGAAGAAAATTATCTTTTTCATTTAATCGCGCGGGCCATTTTTGGAACCGGCAATCTGGTCAACGGCGGTTATGCCTTAGGGCAGCAGTTGATTTATTTTATGGAACACAAAACATTCGGCACATGCAGGCAGTCCCCGTTATCGGATCTTGAAAACGCCCAGGTGATTTTCGTCATCCATGCGGATACGGATCATGAAGCGCCGGTGGTGGGTTATCATATCAAACGCGCGGCCAAAAAACACGTTCCGGTCATTGTGTTGGATTCCAGAAAAACCGATATTGTCCCCCACGCCTCGGTGTGGCTCCGTCCGAATATCTCCAGAAAAACCGGCATCATGAAATCCGGCGTCATTTGCGCCATCGCCAAGATGATCATTGAGAAAGACTGCCATGACGCAACCTTTGTCAGTCGGTTTACCCAAGGATTGGACGCGTTTGTTTCATGCGTGAATACTGTGGATCCGGAAATCATTGCCAATGACACCGGTGTTCCGAAATTTTTAATGGAAAAAGCGTTTCAAACCCTTGCAGGCAAAAAGATCGCCTTTGTCATCGGCACAGACATTTTACATTATCCGGATGGCAATGCCATGATGGATGCTGTGTTCAACATGGCCTTGTTGACCGGCAGCATTGGCGTCAAAGGCGCAGGCTTTTTCTTCCCTTTGGTCAAAAACAATCTCATGGGCGCCATGGATATGGGTATGGTGCCGGATCTGTTGCCCGGCCGGCGGCCCTTGACCGCATCGGTTCATCGGGAATCCGTGGAAAAAATCTGGAACGTAAAACTTCCGGATACGCCCGGACTGGATCTGGTGGGATTTGTCGAGGCTGCGGAAAGCGGCAGGGTGAAGGCGGCCTATATTATGGGAGAAAATATCGTGCGATCTTTGCCGCAACCGAAACGTGTTGAAAATGCTTTAAAGAAACTCGATTTTTTGATTGTCCAGGATATTTTTTACGACCGAACAGCAAAATTGGCCCATGTGATCCTGCCGGGCGCCACGGTTGCTGAAAAATCCGGCTCATTTACCAATCTGGAAGGGAGGTTTCAAACTTTTTTCCCTGTGGTGAACCCTCCGGGAAATGCCCATGCAGATTGGGAAATATTGGCGCAGTTGGCCAAAAAAATGGGATATCCGGAGCAATATATCTCTGTTGAGAAAATCCGTCAGGAAATCCGGCGGGTGGTTCCCATGTATGAACGGCTCGGCAACCATCGCCAGGATTGGATTAAAAACAACGATGTGGAAAGCCCTTTTACAGATGCCAATAAAAAATTCCAGTTTTCACCGGTATCAATGATTTCGGAGATGTCCGAAGATCCGGCCTATCCCTGGATGGCCGTGATTGGTTCTCTCAGACATCACTTGGGCAGCGGGTCACGCACCAGCCGTTCGGAAAGAATCCGAACATATGCTCCGGAAGGATTTGTGGAAATAAACCCGGATGATTGCAAATCCTTGGGGTTGGGAGATTCAGGAATGGTCCGCGTGAAATCCGCCCATGGTATGATTGAACGGGAATTTACATCCAATTCCCGGCTGCCCTCGGGTCAAATTTTGATTCCCATGGCCGTAAAGGGCAATGACGTCATGAATCTTGTGGACCTGACCCGTCCTGGACGACCCGGCGCCTATGGCTGGACGGTTTGCAAAGTCTCCATAGAAAAAATTTAATCTTCAAGGAGTTTGCCATGCCACCCAAATCCATCGATGAAACCAAACTCAAGGCCATCATTGAAAAACATAAAAGTCAAAAATGGAGTCTGATTCCTTTGTTGCAGGAAGTGCAAGAAGCATTCGGCTATATCCCGCCGGAAAGCATCGAACCCATCGCCGAGGCATTAAACATGGCGTCGTCTGAGGTTCAGGGCGTGATCACATTTTATGCAGGGTTTTCATTAAAACAAAAGGGACGCAATGTGTTGCGAATCTGTCGGGGGACGGCGTGTCATGTGAAAGGGAGCCGGAGCATTCTGCGTTACGTTCAGAAAGAACTCAATCTGGAGGAAGGGCAAACCAGCGAGGATTATCAATTTTCCCTGGAAACCGTTGCCTGTCTGGGGGCGTGTTTTTTGGCGCCCACCATGATGGTGAACCGGGATTATTACGGTAAATTAAATCCCACCAAGGTCACCAGCGTGCTTGGACAATATCGAAAGAGCAGGGAGGGCGACTGATCCCTATGAAAAAGCTTACATCCATCGGCCAGTTGGAATGGCTGCGCAATAAGATTCTTGCGGAAACGGAAAAAGGCAAAACCGAAATCCATATCTGCATGACCGGATGCCGGGCCTATGGTGCGGCCCAGGTCATGGACGCCTTGGTTCAGGAAGTGGCCAAGGCGGGTTTATCCAATGAAGTAGAGGTCCGTTCCACCGGATGCCATGGGTTTTGCGCCAAAGCGCCCGTGATGGCCATTGAGCCGTTGGGCGTTCAATACCAGGAGGTGGATCCCAATGACGCCGCTGAAATCGTCGGCCAGACATTGAAAAAAAATCGGCTCCTTGATCGACTGGCGTATAAGGATCCAAAATCGTCAAAACCCATATTCTACCGCAATCAAATTCCGTTTTACATGAAACAGGAACGCCGGGTGTTGGCCAATTGCGGCCGCATTGATCCCACCAAAATCGAACATTATATTGCTTCAGGCGGATACAAAGCCATTGTGAAAGCCTTAACCCATATGACACCTGAATCGGTCATTCAAGAAGTCAAAGACGCCAAACTCCGAGGCCGCGGAGGCGCGGGTTTTTACACGGGCGTAAAGTGGGAGTTTGCCCGAAAAACCAATAGTTTTCCCAAATATCTCATTTGCAATGCAGATGAAGGCGATCCGGGGGCATTCATGGACAGAGCCATCTTGGAGGGAGATCCCCATTCGGTGATGGAAGGAATGCTTATCGGCGCATATGCCATCGGCGCTGAATATGGATATATATATGTTCGCGAAGAATACCCCATTGCCGTGGAGCATTTGACCATTGCCATTGCCCAGGCACAAGAATTGGGGCTGCTGGGGGAAAATATTCTCGGCACGGGTTTTACCTTTCATCTGTCCTTGAAAATGGGGGCCGGCGCCTTTGTCTGCGGGGAGGAAACCGCGCTGATGGCATCCATTGAAGGAAAGCGCGGCATGCCGAGACCCCGGCCGCCGTTTCCGGCCCAGGCCGGATTGGACGGCAAACCCACCAATATCAACAATGTGGAAACATTTGCCAACATTCCTTTGATCATCAAAAACGGCGCTGAATGGTACGGCCAGGTGGGAACGGAAAAAAGCAAAGGGACAAAAATCTTTTCTTTGGCCGGCAAAGTCAACAATACAGGTCTGGTGGAAGTTCCCATCGGCGCCACCATTAAAGACGTTGTATTTGATATCGGCGGCGGCATTCCCAAAGGACGAAAATTCAAAGCGGTTCAAATGGGCGGGCCTGCCGGCGGTTGTGTACCGGCGCAATTTTTAAACCTTCCCATTGATTATGATACGCTTCAACGCATCGGTGCCATTATGGGATCCGGCGGTATGGTGGTTCTGGATGAAAACAATTGCATGGTGGAGATCGCACGGTTTTTCTTGAATTTCACCCAATCCGAATCCTGCGGCAAATGCGCGCCGTGCCGGCTGGGAACCACCCAGATGCTGGAGGTTCTGACGCGCATCACCCAGGGGCGCGGAAGAATAGAAGATATCGACGTTATTAAATCTCTGGGGGAAACCTTGATGGATGCCTCCTTGTGCGGATTGGGACAGGCGTGTCCTAAACCGGCGCTTTCCACATTGAAATATTTTGAAAAAGAATACCGGGATCATATTCATGAACACCGCTGCGCCGGTGCGGTCTGTGATACCATGGTGATATCGGCATGCCAGCATGCGTGTCCGGCCGGGATTGACGTTCCCAATTATGTGGCGGCTATTGCCGGAGGCAAGTATCAAGAAGCGGTTGAAATTATTCGGGAGCGCAATCCATTTCCCGCAGTCTGCGGCAGGGTTTGCATTCATCCGTGCGAATACAAATGCCGGCGCGGGGAATTGGATGAGCCCGTGGCCATCCGTGCCTTAAAACGATTTGCTTCTGATTGGTATTTTGAACATATCGGCCCCCAGCGCGATCCTTTCCCGGTGATTCAAAAAGAAAAGGTCGCCATTGTGGGCGCAGGTCCTGCGGGATTGACCTGCGCCTATTTTCTGGCCAGCATGGGATATGCCACAGAAGTCTTTGAAGCCCAGGCGATTGCAGGCGGCATGCTCGGCATTGCCGTGCCTGAATTTCGACTCCCCAGATGGGTCATTGAACAAGAAATTCAATATATTGAAAACGCTGGGGTCAAAATTCATTATAATTCACCCATTGACGCCAATCATACGGTCACGGACTTGATGAAAGAAGGATTCAGCGCGGTGTTTATCGCAGCAGGCGCGATGGCAAGCAAACGCATCGGAATCCCCGGAGAGGAAGAAGGCATTGAAGGATTGTATTATGGTCTGAAATTCTTAAGTGATATCCGAACCGGTCAGGATTTGAAATTAAAAGGCAGATCCGTCATCATCGGCGGCGGCAATGTGGCCATGGACGTGGCCCGCACGGCGCTTAGGGCCGGTTCAGAAGACGTTCAGGTGTTTTGTCTGGAAAGCCGGGAGGAAATGCCGGCTTGGGAAAAAGATGTGGAAGAAGCTCTGGAAGAAGGCGTGATATTGAATCCCACCTGGTCGCCCACCCAGATTTATCATGAACAAGGCAAAATCAAAGGGATCCGCTTTACTCGGTGCGTGTCCGTGTTTGACCAGGACGGCCGTTTCAATCCTGAATGTGATTTTGAAGATACCCAGTATGTGGAAACCGATAATGTCATCATTTCCATCGGACAGGCCGCGGACATGTCGTTTTTGCCTGAAGATATCCAGCTTGAGCGTCAAATCTGGGGGACCTTGAAAGTGGATGAAAATACATTGGCCACGAATATACCGGGAGTATTTGCCGGCGGGGATTTCACCACAGGCCCCACATTTGTCATTCGGGCCATTGCATCCGGCCGGCGCGCGGCCCTGGCCATTGATAAATATTTAAACGGCGATAAATCCCGCATCCGCATGCCGGATGAAAAAACCTGCCGGATTCAAGCGGCCGGTCTTGCCTTGGAGGAAGAGACAGATGAGTCAAAACCCAGGGTAAAAATTGAATTTGAAGAACCTCAAAAACGCATCAAGGATTTCCGGGAGGTTGAAAAGGGATTCAGCGCGGAACAGGCCCATTTTGAGGCAAGACGGTGTTTGAGATGCGATCTTGAAAAAAAAGATTAAATAAAATCGTCTGGTCGTTTTGTACCAATGCGGATGTATTTGCAGAAGGAGAAAAATTTATGATTCGATCCATTACCCAGCAAAAGCCCATTGAGGAAATTGAACAGCTTCTGGAAGGGGCGGGCAGAGTATTTATCATCGGCTGCGGCACCTGCGTGACGCTCACCCAAACCGGCGGGGCGGCGCAAGTTGAGGCCATGAAACATCAATTGTCGGAAAAAGGGAAGCTAGTCACCGGCACTACCGTGGTTCCGGTGGCATGCGATAACCTCACCGCCGATATTTTAAAAGAGTTTCAAAGCCCCTTGAAACAGGCGGAAGCGCTTTTAATCATGACATGCGCTTTCGGCGTTCAAACCATCGCACGACAACTTCAACGATTTGTGGTGCCTGCCTTAAATACGATGTTTATCGGCAAAGAAACAGGGGTGGGTGAATTTAATGAAATCTGCAAACAATGCGGCACTTGTATCATCGGAGAGACCGGCGGGATCTGCCCGGTGACGTCCTGCCATAAAGGCCTTGTCAACGGCCCTTGCGGCGGCACCAACAACGGCAAATGCGAAATCGATTCCAATAAAGATTGTGCGTGGACACTTATCTATAACCGATTAAAGGAATTGGGCCGTCTGGATGCCATGCGAAAATACCAGAAACCCAGAAATCATTTGGGAGAACCCAGTCCGGGCAAATTCAGAATTCCCGCATGAGCGATGAACGTTGAATCAGTTCCATATCAAATGCCCAGTGAGATCTTCCCCGTTTTATTGATCCCGGGATTTCGGGGGATTTTTTCAACATATTTTTTTAAGAAAGGACAAGATTATGCCCTCAGCATTTAAAAAAGCCTTAAATTCCGGAAAATTCATCGTCACCTGTGAAGTGGCGCCGGCCAAGGGGACCAATCTGGAAAATATGAAGCATCATATCGAATTGCTCAAAGACAAGGTGGACGCCATGAATGTGACCGACCATCAAAGCTCGGTGATGCGGTATCCATCTTTAGGCGGCGCATTGCTGGTGAAGGAAATGGGCGGCGAACCCATTCTCCAGATGACATGCAGAGACCGAAACCGACTGGCGTTGCAAGCCGATTTATTGTTTGCATCCAGCCGGGGTATCCATAATGTGCTTTGTCTGACCGGCGATTCGGTGATGCTGGGGGATCATAAAGAAGCCAAACCGGTGTTTGATTTGGAATCCAGTCAGTTGCTGCGAACCATCCGAAGGCTTGAGAGCGGAAAGGATTTGGCCGGTAACGATCTGGACGGCGGAGTCAAGTTCTGCGCCGGCGCCATTGTGACGCCGGAAGCAAAACCCATTGAACCCCAGCTCATTAAATTTGAAAAGAAAATCGAGGCGGGCGCGGAATTCATCCAAACCCAGGCGGTGTATGATCTGGATAATTTCAAGCGATTTATGGATTATGCCAGACAGTTTCCGGTAAAGATTCTGGCGGGGATCATTTTGCTGACTTCTGCGGCCATGGCCCGCTTCATGAATAAAAATGTGGCCGGCGTGTTTGTGCCTCAGCATTTGATTGATGAAATGGCGTCTGCGCCCAAAGGCGGCGCGCTGACCAAGGGAATTGAGATCGCAGGGCGCATGATCCGTCAGATCAAGGAAGAAAAAATCTGCGACGGGGTTCATATTATGGCCATCGGCAAGGAGGAGAAGGTGGTGGACATTATACAGGCGGCGGGGTTGGGGTAATTTTTCGTTTTGCTCCTCAATAGAAGATGCACAAGATAAATTCTCAGAATAAACTTTAAAAATCTAAGGCCGTTGGGATTTGGTGAAAATATGAATGATGCGGTCTTTTTTTTCACCCACGGCGTCTTCCGGAATATCCGTAATATCCCAGGGCAATACAGAAGCAGGATCCGATACCACCATCACCGGACATGCGGCGCGAAAACTCGTGCGTTCCACCACGCTGCCGCTGTACCATTTGCCTGATTGTTCACGGGTATGGGATCCCAAGACGATGATGTCTGCATGTTTTTTTTCTGCGCATGCAAGGATCTCTTGATGGGCAAGAACGCCGCCCCAAACAAAACATTCATGGGGAATGTCTTTGACAATGGGGTTGCAGAAATCCGCCAGCCGTTTTTGGGCAGCTTCCAAATCTGTGGTGTAATTGTCCCGGGAATATTTGGGATAAGGCGGCACAGGAATCATGTGAAATGGGTATATGCGCGCCGCAAAATGGTTGGCCAACTTGGCGGCAAGGGCTAAGGCGCATTCACAGGACATGGAAAAATCAACGCCCACTACAATATTTTTAAATTGATCTTGAGTAATGACAATATTGGGATTGATGATCATGACCGGACAGTTTTCCCGTTGAATCACAGCGTCCGCTGTGCTGCCGATTTTCCCGGCTACACGGATAACGCCTTTTTCCTCGGCCCTTCCGGAATGGGGTCCCATGACGATCAAACCGGCCTTCAGCTGACGCGACCATCTTAGGATTTCTTCCCACGGAAAACCGGTGATGATCCGGATATCCCCATTTATCGATGATTCAAAGATTCCGCTATACAGACCATGGATTTCGTCTTCAATCATCCGTTCATAGGCTTGAGAAACATCGATTTCTTCACCAGTCCGATAATGCCTGACCTTTTTCCGGTTCTCCAGACGGCTGGATTCCAATACATGCAGGATGTGAAGCGTTGCGTTAAATTGTTTGGCCATTTTTCCCGCTGCGAGAACCACGGGATCAATGGTATGCACTAAATCCGTTGCGGCAATGATATCTGTAAACATGGATTCTCCTTTTTATGAAACCTATATCATGGGAACTGTCTCCATCCATTATCAAACCCGGCAGTATGTTCTGATTTTATGATGGAATGGCAATGGATTCGTGTAATAAAATACGGCGCATGCATTCCTCCAAGGGGTTTTCGGTATCAATCACCATGTGCTGATCGGGTCTGATCTCGTCCAACGGTTCAAAATTTTTACACATGTCTTTAAAATGACTGAGACGCGCATCGGAAAGGGATGGCTCTTTGTCTCGTTTTGCAAGCCTTTTTTGGAGCGTATCATACGAGGCTCTGCACTCCACAAAAAAAATATTGGCGTCCATATCTTGGGCCAGGCGAAGGGCTTCCTGCCGAAAATGCCGCGCCCTGAATGTGGCGTCCATTACTGCCGAATTTCCTTTGCGAAGCTCTTCCTGAGCCAAAAGAAGCATGCGGCCGTAGGTCAGGGCTGTGGCGCCTCGGGCATACATGCCTTGTTCAAATGCCAAATGGGACATATCTGTTTCCGGTGCGGCAAAAAGCTGTTTTCGGATCATGTCGGATTGCAGGACGCGTATTTCAAAGGCTTCACCGATACTTTTTGCAACGGCGCTTTTGCCGGAAGCCGGAAGACCGCAAACCACCCATAAGGTGGGCCGGGTGAATGAAATTGCATATCCATAGGCAAGGTTTAAATACACGTTTATGTCAGAAATCAATTGTTTTTTCTCCATTTGCGCCACATCTTGTTCCATGAGCCGAATGCAATTTACCTTTAATCGTACCATCGCGCGGTAGCATTTATAAAATTCAATCAGGACCAGCAGATCTGAATCCTGGGACTCTCGGACATATTCCGTCAACAGTTGATGCGACAGGGCCGAATATCCCAGTCGGTCTAAGTCCATGGCCAAAAACGCCAAATCAGAAGCCGGATCTTCATACCGAAAACGGGCGTTGAATTCAATGCAGTCAATGATGTGAATACCATCCTGACAAAAATACACATGGTCGGCCCGAAGGTCGCCGTGACAGTCTTGAATCTTGCCCGATTTAACGCGTTTGTCAAACAATGCTTTTTTGCGTTGGAGAAAGGACATCATCGATGCCCGCACAATTTTAAACTCCCGTTCATTAAATAATGTCCCGGAAAACGGCAAGGTCTGGTTGAAATTTTCCAAGCAATTGGCAGAAATCATCTCCCATGTGCCAAAGTCTTTTAGCAGGTCCATAGAAGATGATTTTGAATAAAATCGGACCAAAAAATGGGCCAGGGCATGGATCTGATCCGGCACAAGGGCTTGATTTTCAATGAGTCGATTCATGGCGCAAGGATCTGGCAGCCGCCGCATTTTAACCGTATATTCAACCGGCATGCCGATTCCGTCCAAGCGGTATATGCCGTTATGATGGGTGATGGGCAAAACACCCAAATATACATTGGGCGCCAAACGGCGGTTTAATAGGACTTCCTGAAAACAATAATAACGCCGTTTTTCCAGCGTGGAAAAATCCAAGAACTCAAGTTGAAGCGGCTTTTTGATTTTATAAACAAACTCGCCCGCCAGAAACACCATGGAAATGTGGGTTTCACGAATATCCACAGCCTTTGCCGCATGAGGATAAAATTCCGGTCGCTGCATCTGTTCAACGAGATCGGGGCAAATTTGTGTATGCATAAGATCAAAACAAAAGCTTCAGGCGTTCATCTGCTGAAACAGATGAACCGCCATGGCGGCCAACAACACCACGCTCAACACCAGAATTCCCCAGAGCAACCATTTTTTCCAGGGCAGGGCCGGCGCAAGCGGTTTCAAACGCTCAGGCCCGCCCAAAGAAAAAGGGTTGCCCGCAACAGCAGCCTGTACCAACTCAAGCCCACCGGTTTGACGGATCTTGGGAAACAGCTCGGCTAAGCTGTGTTTCGGCAAAGACACAGAAGCAGCGCCATAGGCCAAAATAAACGGCGGATTTCCCCGCAACAAAAAAAGAAGCCGGTATTTTTGCCAGCTGAATTTAAATCCCGGCGCGCCTGCGCCAAGACCTGCGCCTTCGGAAGTCAACACCAGCCGCCAGTAGCGATCCGGGATTGGTTGAAGCACCGCGGGGTCCGGTGTAATTTCTTCATCGCCAACGGACAGCCTGTAAAAAAGTCCCTGATAGCGGTCCGTCCATGGCACATTCGGATTCGTCCGGGATTGGAGAATGCCCTGGATCAGGCTGTTTTGCTGGGGCAGTTCAATGCCGACCTGATCCACAGGGAACATGCCGCCGGTGTCAAATTCATAGGCATCGCCGTTATTTTTTGATTTTTTTCCGGTCACAGAAATCCAATGCCGCGGATAATCCGTTGCTTTTTGGAAAAAAATCGCTTTTGCGCCGGTGAGCACAAAATCCCCGGTTTCTGCTGGCCAGGTCATGTGATGGTATTTGCGGGTTGAAACCGGCAAAACAATTTTATTTTTTACAAGCCGGTGCCCTGAAAAATCAAGATCAACTAAGGATTGACGGGCAACCACGGTATGCCACGCATTGAGATCTGCGCTTGCAGACATTGAGACATCAACATGAAAATTTTCATCCGGCCCCGACCATTGCAGTTCAATGGCTTCAAGGGGGTCTGAAAATTGACTTAAATCAAACAAATACGCCTGGATTCGTTTGTCTTTTGAATCAAGACCGTCTGCGCGCACATCAATGATGGTCCCTTTTTCATCCGTGTTGATATTCAACACAACGCCTTTTTGTTTTGTTTTCGGCAAATGCGTCATCTCAAGATATAATGGGAAAAAGGGTATCTCAGCAGGCGGTTTCCGGATAAATCCTTCAGGGTCCGGGCCTTGGATGGCATGGGGGACAATTTCTTTCTGGCCGTTAAACACCCGGATATCTCCCAGATCGGACCGGAATGCGTTTTTATAAACATCTTCCGGAAGCTCTATGCTGCATATGGCGCCGCTGCCGTCAATATTTAACGCGATCCCATAGGCAAAATCATCCATTGCCGGCTCGGGAATCGGGTCTTTGGCATCCGCGCAAGGATTCCCGCACATCATCAGCATGACAATAAAAACCATCTGTTTTTTCAGCATCATCTTTTCCTCATCCGGGTACCATGGAAATGTTTAATTTGTTTTTTGGGGCGGCAGGGGTGAAAAATACCCGATCACAAGCATCAGAATCCCCACGACTATAAAAGAAATGATCCGCGCCACCGTGCCGATGTTATCCAGATCAATCAAAAATAATTTGATCACTGCCACACCCAGAAGCGTTGCGCCGATAAACCAGGCCGTTCGGTTTTGCTTTCGGACGGCGCCTGCCATGACGGCAAGGGAAAAAAGGGTCCAGAATATGGACAGGGCGGACTGGAAAACAACAGAATCAAATAATGGGGAAAATCGATATGGCACTGCGCCAAACGCATGAATTGTGCGAGCGATCATTGCATGACATAAAAAAAATGCAGATGCCGCCACGCCATAGGTGATGCCGGCGCCTGGAACGTGATTAAATAAAATCAGTTGATGCTGTTGTCCGGACATTTTCCAGTAAAGAATGGTCAACAGAATAAATGCGGCAGTCATCTCAAGGGGATTGAGAAGCGGCGCATAGGGCAAGGGGGAGGGGTCTCCATTATAAAAACACGAAAAAATGGTCCAGCACCAAAGATAGAACATGATTGGCCCCAGACCTTTTCCCGTATAAACAGTCAAGAAGCGGCGTATGGGCCATGAGATTCGCGGCCCAAACTTCACCAGCAGCAGCGCCGGCAGGCCTGGCCCAGCGCCCCAGGCCGCCAGCTTCCATGTGTATGCACCCTTTACCATCTGCTCAACTGCCCAGGCGAGTTCCCAGGTCAAAATAAACATAATCACGCTCAAAGAGAGTTGATGAAGCAGGCCCAGCAGTTTTTGATCCCAGGTTGTTTCAAACCGCAGCAGCAGAACATACTGGGCTGAGAATACAATCACCCAGGCAGGAAATCCCCATCGGTAAAACGGATGAGGCCATAAATGAAAAGCAAAAACACCGGCTGAAATACATATGGCGGCAAAGGGCAGACCCACCGGCGGATAGGCCATGTCCGGCCATTTGAGTTTTAAGAATAGCCATCCCATGATCCCGCAGCTTGCTGAAATAAAGGCAAGAGCCATATGATATTTGTCTAAAGCCAATGCATGTACCCTGATTTCATGAAGCCCTCCGCCAAACCACCAAAGCAGGCCCCAGGCCAATAACGCCCAATGGAAATGATTTTCCCAATCTTGCAGCCGATCTTTAAAATATTGAAGACAGAAATTTGAGGCAAAACCGGCCAGGCTGAGAATCAGGCAGCTCATGTAGATGCCGTTTAGCACAGGCGTATGGCTGACGGGTTTTTGGATGGTGAATATAAAGGATATGCCGGCGCCCAATTGAAGCAGCAAGCCAAAACACCGGGCCGTCATCCGGCGCTGGCGCAGACCGATCCACACAATCCCTGCGCCTTCCAGAGCCCACAGGCCCGATGTCCAGGTGCTGTCCAATGCCAGGGGGACAGCCAGGCTGGCAAACACCACGGACATGGATAAAAATGCTTCGGTAAGCATTCTCATCCCTTCGATCCTTCGGTTCCAGAGAATTTTTGCAACGGCCATATAAAAAATACCCAGGGCCACGGCGCTGATGCTCATGCCGTATTCAAACCGATACACCAGGGCGCTTTGCAGGCCAAATGCGAGCAGGGGCAGCCCAAACACCAGCGGGCCGTCAATGAACCCTTTAAGATCAAGTGGCTGACGAAGGGCATACAAAATGGAAATCGCGGCGTAAAACAAGAAAAACAGAATCAAAAACGGTTCGGTGGTGGCAAAATAATCCGGATGATAATACCTGTAGCCCCAGGTTGTGCCGATGACAAACGTAAAGGCAAATCCCACCAGATTCAGCGCCCGCCATGGCTTAAACCAGGCAATGCCGAGAATGCCTGCATTCAGCAGGGCATAATACGAAAACAGCGCCACATGGTTTCCGGCGCCGGTGGATAAAAACACCGGGGCAAGAAAACCGCCGATGGCGCCGAAAACCGCCAGCGCCACGGCGTCCTGAATCAGGGCAAGCACAGCCGACAGCGCCACTAAGCAGACCATTAGAACAAACGAAAAGGCCAACGGCATCAAATCATACATTTTTGCAGCAGCAAACACCGTAAAATACAGGATGCCGACAGCCCCTCCCTGGATCAGCACTGCATATGCGGGCTGGCGCTGTCTCAGGCGCCAGCCCAGCGCTAGCATGGCCATGGCGCCGACAGCCAGTGCGCTCAACCGCAACTCAATGGGGAGCATGTTCCGGTCAGCGGCATATTTGATTAGAAACGCCACGCCGAAAAACAGCACGATCAGGCCGATGCGCACCACCACATTTCCCTGAACGAAAAAAGAGTTGATATTCTCAATCAGGTCGAATGTGGGATCACCCGGGTGAGGTGAGCTTGAAATATTCGTCTGTGTGTTATGGGTTTCCAAAACAGATTGCGTTGCGCCGGTGTGGGATGCCTGTTGGCCAAAAATAACGCCGGAAGATTTTATATTTTGTCCTGGTGCAATGCGGGTGATTTCGGGGACTGACTCTTGAGTGGATTCAGAGATTTTTTCTTTGAATCCGGAAAAGGATTGCTGAATGGGTTCTTGAAATGATTTTGTAGGGTGTTCGAATCTCAATTGACTGAACTTTTTTTCAAGCAGATCCATTCTTTTTTTCAAATCCAAACCGGATCCCAGAAGATAACCAACGGCGCCAAAGAGCAATATGCCTTCAATCTTTTTGGTGAAAACGCCGATGATCACGCCGATAATACTATAGATAATGGAGGTAGTAGACATCGATGGATAAATTTTGATACCGACTTTATAACAATTTTTGAATTTTTACATTATTCAGATCATTGTCCATCATCGCCATCCTTCATGGACCGTTATTTTATTGTCAAATTCTATAATAAATATAAATTTTAACCCCTGGTGTCAATCCTGTAAAATTAAAAGACCACCCCTGGCGCAAACTTCCTCATACATATCCCTTGACATTACATGTTCAAATAACTAATCAAAATAATATCAAAAAAAACCACGGAGACCGCCATTCATGTATCATCAGTATTTTGGATTCAGAGAACGGCCGTTTCAACTGGTGCCTGATCCGGATTATCTTTTTTTAAGCAAAAGCCATGAAGAAGCTCTGGCCTATCTGAAATATGCCGTTTCCCAGGAAGAGGGGTTTGTTGAAATCATCGGCGAGGTGGGCACGGGAAAAACCATGCTTTGCCGTGCATTTCTTGAAAATCTCGCTGATGATATTGAGTCGGCCTATATTTTTAACCCCAAATTGAACGCAAACGACCTTCTCAAAGCCATCCATGATGAATTCAATATTCCTTCAGGCAAGGACGATACAAAATCCCTCATTGATGCATTAAATGTATTTTTAATGGAAATAAAAGCCCAGGGCAAAAAAGCCATATTGATCATTGATGAGGCCCAAAATTTAAGTAAAGAAGTCTTGGAACAGATTCGACTTCTATCCAATCTCGAAACCACCAAGAGCAAATTGCTTCAGATCATTCTTGTGGGACAGCCGGAACTCGCCGATCTGTTGGATTCCTATGAGCTGCGGCAGCTCAGCCAGCGGATTTCCCTCAGCTGCCGGCTCACACCTTTAAATTTCAAAGAAACAAAGGAATATATCCGTCATCGGATCCAGGTGGCGGCTCAAAAATCCATTCCCATTTTTACCCGTGCGGCTGTCCGTAAAATATACACGTATTCAAAGGGAATTCCCCGGTTGATCAATATTGCGTGCGACCGTTGCCTGTTGACCGCCTTTGGTTTAAACCGTCATCAGGTGAACCGAGATATTGCGGCTTCCGCCATTGATGAACTGGCAAGCCGGGGGCAGGTCAAGAGCCTTGCCGGCCGGGAAACGACCAAAAAAGCTGTGGCAGTCATTTGTTTGTTGGTATTATTCGGCGTTGTATGGGCGTATCGATCTGAATGGAAGCAATTCATACTTGATCCATCCAAAACACTTTCTCCAATCAGTATCAGCAGGCTCGAAAGATCCAAAACCGTGGGGGAACTTCATTCTCACGATGTGCCCGATAAAACACGCCCTTTCCTTGTTTCTAACAATGGGCCCCATGCATCCCAGGAAACCGCAATGCCCCCGGCAAAACCTTCTGTTGAAATCAGTCCCCAGCCGGTGAGCTTTGAACACGTCCTTGAATCCGAATCCACCCGCGTTTCACGGTTTGCGGCCATGCAAGATCTCCTGAATCAATGGGGCATAAATCTTCATATTCCGCAGGATCTTGACAGCATTCAAAACATCAGGGATTTTTTTCATCTTTCCGCCAAACACCAGGGGTTGCATCTTGAGGTCATTTGGCATGATTTGTCGCTTGTTCGCAGTTTAAATGTATGTGCCATATTTGAATTTTCATCTTTGGGGGCGAAACATCCGGTTTATTTAACGGCAGTGGAAGCAACGGATCGGTCCATGACATTTCTCTATGATCATGGCCGGGAACGCTTGGTTGTCGATGATGAAACCATTCGATCCCATTGGTCCGGCAGGGCCTTTGTCTTTTGGAAAAATTTTTATAATTATCAGGGGATCATCCCGTTGAATTCCCAAAAAGAATCCATCATTACATTAAAACTTCATTTACGGGATATTGGATATGACAACGTGGAGATCAACGGGATCTATGACGTATCCACCCGCAGGGCTGTGGAAGCCCTCCAGGCCAAGCACAATATCCCCGTGGATGGATATGTGGGGCCATTGACCCAGATTGCATTGTATAATGAAAAACAGTCTCTGCCGATTCCGCATTTACTTAAAACCGGGGTATGATCCATGAGTTCTATTTTACGGGCATTAAAAAAAGTTCAAGATCATACAACAGCACCACCCGAGATGCTGGTCGGGCCGGGATTGTCTTTGGCAACCCAGGCCCGGGAACGCAGAATGGGAATGAAATGGATTCTGGCAACGGCGGTTCTAATGGTTGTGGTTTTTGCCGGAGCGTGGATTTTCAACAGCAGATCTTTATCCCCGTCCCACACCTCAAACCCTCACCAGGTTTCCGGGAATCCGAATGTTTTTTCTGGTTCGCATTCGGATATGAACGCATCCACACATGAGACCCTTTCCCCATTGCTTCCTTTGTCACAGAAGCACGCGATTTCGGTTTTAGATTCATCCGCCCGAAAATCAGGCCTTCCTGCAGATGTAGAGGCGGAGTCCGGCCACCCCAACAAAGATGCGCAGATACTTTCAGAAGCCTCCGATGTTTTAATTGCGCCCACAGAAACCGTGACTTCCGAAACAAGCATATTGTCCCAAGGGGAAATACCGCAATCCATAATCGAATCTGAATATGATGAAATTTCTGAAAGCGCTGATCTGAAGCTCCAAGCCATTTCCTGGGCGGTTGATCCCAAAAAGCGGTTGGCGGTGATTAACGGAACCCTTTGCCGGGAGAATGAATCGGTGAACGGATTCAAAATCAAACAGATCAATCCGGATGACGTTATTGTCTCAAATGGGGTCCTCACCGGAAAGCTGATGCTTAAGATCCGTTAGACATGACGTGAATGTATTTTTGTGTGAAGATGTGAAGGATGATCTGTTGTATCCAGATTCAAAAACCGTTCCGACATAAAATAGAAAAAAAGAAAAACTCCCAGGCCGAAAGCAAAGATCATCCATTCGCCCACGGACGGTGTGTAGCGAATAAGTCCGGCGATGGTTTCAACGCCGGCGCCTTCAAATCCGGCCCGCATGGGCGGCAGCTGGCCTGCCACGATAAAATTATACCGGGTGAAAAACATGCCGATCATAAAGGCAAACCCCGCCATTCCAAGAGCTTTGAAATTTTTCGCCCGTAAAATGAGAATCAGCAATAACGGCACACCAATAGCCAGAAGGATTTCCCCGATCCAGAAATGGGGCGCCAAGGGACCGTTTAAAAGGGTTTTGGCGGACACCACCGCATCCTGGGGTTGGGTGTAAATAGATGAAATCATTTTCCAGGTCAGCAGAAAAATCATCCCCGCCAGACAGATTCCCATGAGTTTTCCAAGTCCGGTCATGGCATCTGCATAGAAGTCCGGGACGTTGAATTTATAAATGATATTGTAAACAAGGAGTAAAACGGCTGCACCGCCGGCAATACCGGAAATCACCAGATACATGGGAAAAAACACACCGTGATAAAAAGGCCTTGCAACAAGCGATCCAAACACAAAACCCAGGTTGCTGGTGGCCGCAATACCCACCAAAAGGGCTAAGAATCCCAGCCATGCAGCTAATTTATGGTTTATCCCTTGAGGGCTGAAAACCACATATAACTCCAATGCCAGAATCATCAGTTCAATGCTGTAAAAAAGTCCCATCCAGACAATGGGCGCTGAAAAATTCGGAGAAAGAATAAAAAGATACAGCAGTCTGAACGGATGGCCCAGTTCCATGCCGATCTGGGTGAACCCGGCCAGCAAGATGATAAACGCGAGCAGGACGATCCGCCGGCTCATTTTGGCAAATGGTGTGACCCCAAACACATGACCCAGCCCGCCGATAAAGGCAAGCCCGGTGGATGTGATGACAAAATAAGCATAGGTCGCGATCAGCAACCCCCAGGGGACCTGACGGGGGATGCCGTATACCGCTTCATGCCCCTGCCAGAACACGCGAACCACGCCCACAAATCCCAGAAACAGCAATATCGCGCCGATAATAATAAACGGCATGGCAGGAACGTCTTTGTTGATTCGAATTAATGATCGATATTTTTCTGACGATTTCAGCATAAAACCTCCTATGCAAGATAAAAGAGCCTGGGACGAGTATTTTTTTCAGGTTTGAGCTGATAATACGGCCGGGAACTTAACAACCGGCTGACTTCGCTGGTTGGGTCGTTCAAATCACCGAAAACCCGGACTTGGGTGGGGCAGGTTTCTACGCATGCCGGTTCCCTGCCTTCTTTCACACGGTGCATGCAGAACGTGCATTTTTCCACAGCTTCATGGGTTTTGCTGACAAATCGGGCGTCATACGGGCAGGCAGCCATGCAGGCTTTGCATAAAATACATTTTTGATAATCCACCAGCACAACCCCTTCCTGTGTTGTAAAAGTTGCTTTCGTGGGGCAAACCTTCTCACAGGGCGCGTTTTCACAGTGCTGGCATTGGGAGGGCTGATATTCCTGATGCAGACGGGGATATTTCCCTTGCAAGGGCAGTTCCGTCACCCATATCCGGTACGTGTCGTCGCCCACCGGTACGAAGTTTTCAAATTTGCAGGCCACAGTGCAGGCTTTGCAGTTTAGGCATTTTTTGGTGTCCAGCACAATGGCGTATTGCGGATTGACCATGGGTGTCATTCCTTTATCAATTCGGTTTCATCAAACATATAGATACGTCTTATTGAAGCATTTCATAAGTATTATGCCTTGGCAATCGTCACAAAGGTTTCATGCATGCATACGCTGCCGGAGATGGTGTCCAACACATCGTCTAAGAGTTCGGCTTCAGAAGCGCCGGTTTTATAAAGATTCGACATCCAGGGTGAAAGCCGTCCCCACCCGTTGCAGTAATAGACGCAATCCGGACGGATTTTATCCGTCACATAGGCTTTGATGCGCTGCTGGCTGATTTTGCTTTTTACGATCACATAATCGCCTTGGGATATGCCCAGCCGCCGGGCTTCCTCCGTATTGATCCATATGCTGTTTTCTTTTTCAATTTCCCATAAATACGGATTGCTTTGAGTGCTGGTATGTGTATTCCAAGCGGTTCTTCCCACCAGAAATCGGTATTCGCCGGGTTTGGATTCATAGGCGGGCTCGCAGTATTTTGGCAGCGGATAGAGTCCGAAATCTTTGTATCGTTCATTAAACAGCTCAATTTTGCCGGTTTTTGTTTTAAACAAAAAATCTGGTTTGCGGGTTTTTCCGTAATGGGGGCGGCTGGCTTCAGTTGTAAAAAATCCTTCCTTTAATAATTCTTCCCACGCGCCTGGGAATGTGGAGACCTGATATTGGATATAGTCCTGGATGGGTTTTTCCAAAATCGCTTCCACAATATCTTTTTTAAATGCATCAAGGTCCGCAGGATCGATGTCATCCCACAGAGAAGGAATTTTTAACATTTCCCTGATGATCCCGCCGGAGATTTCAAACATGGTTTTGGTGTCAAACACGGGCGCAATTACCGGCTGGCGGAATTCCACAATGGGTTCAATGCCTTCCAGGCTATGGGCAGGATCCCAGCTTTCCAAGTAGGTAGAGTGGGGAAGAACAATATCGGCATACCAGGCAGTATCGGACATCTGTTGTTCGATGACGCAGATAAATTCCATTTTTTCAAGCATTTTTAATGTTTTTTGGGTGTTGGGAACCGATTGAACCGGATTTTGTTTAAAGCAAAAAAATCCGCGGACAGGATAAGGGTTATCCTTAAGGACTGCTTCCCGAAAAGAGATCCAACTGCCGTCTTTTTCACTTAAAAAAGAACAGGAATCCGCAGGAAGGCCGGTGCCTACCATGGGGCATTGGACCGAACTCGGCACCACGTCTTTGACTAAATCCACTGCTTCCTGATCCACCCGGGGTTGGGTCTTATTGAAAAATGGAAATACGATGTTGTGCGTATTGAGCTTGATGCTGGATTTGGGAACAATCCCGCCCTTGACATCCCAGCATCCGCAGATGGCGGCTAGAATGGCGAATGTCTGGCGGATATAGACTTCATTGGGATAAAAGGAGCTGCGGCGGCCGGGATATATGACGCTTCGAGGCGCATGATCCGCAAATTCCCGGGCGATTTCGCGGATATCATCTGCAGGTATTTCGCATTTTGATTCAGCCCATTCGGGAGTGTACTCCGACACCAAGGTTTTCAGCGCTTCAAATCCATGGGTGTATGCGTCGATAAACGCCTGGTCCTGAAGATTTTCAGAAATAATGACATGGATCAGCGCCAACACGAAGGCCTGATCGGTCCTGGGTTTAATGGGATACCATCGGTCCGCCTTTGCCGCGGTAGCCGTGAATCGAGGGTCCAACACAATCAGTTTTTGTCCCTTGGGTTTAAATCTTTGGAAATCTACTGAATCGGGTGTTATCAGCGCCTGGGCCCGGTCTGAACCCAGCATGATGACATATTCGGCATGACGCAGATCTGCATCCGGATACACGCCGAAAACGGCGGACCATCCCTGAATATTGGAAGATAGACATAAGGTGGGATGTCGGACCGTGTTTAATGAACCAAAACTATTGACCAGGTAGTAATAAAATTCTTCCTGGAATCCTTCGGTGGATGCAAAGGCCACACATGAGCGGTTCTGATATCTCTCTTTAAGATCCGCAAGATTTCTGGCGATCAATCGAAAAGCCTCGTCCCAGGAAATTTCTTTCCATTTGCCTTCGCCTCTTTTGCCGGTCCGTAATAGAGGTTTTTTGAGCCGGTCGGGGCTGTAGGGCAGGGCGGCGCCGGCGTTGCCTTTGGCGCAGAGCATGCCCCTGCTTTTGATATTTTTGGGATTGGGGTTGAGTTTGTGAATTTTTCCGTTGATCACCTCTGCGATAATGCCGCATTTGTTGACGCACATGTCGCAGTTGCTGGCGATGAATTCACGTTTTCCTTTGGGAAGAATTGAATAGTCCTTGCCTTTTTCCAAAGCCATAGCCATCCGGCTCAGTGAGGGCGCAAAAGTGACCCCGGCGGCCGCGCTTGCGCTGGCCCCTAAAAACCGGCGCCGGGTGATCTTTTTCATCCCCATCGATTCACCTCTGTAATTGCTTGACTGTTTTGATCCAGACCCAGGACCTGGTGGTAGATCTGATCAGTATTCTCCATAAAATTTCTTAAAGCCTCGCCGGATATTTTATAAAAATCCATAGCAGCGTATGCGCGGATGCTTTCTGCGAATTTATCAATCCACATTTTGATGCAGGATGTAATTTCATGCAATGTTAGAGCGATTGTTTGAATTTTTCGGGCATTTGATTTGTTTTCAATGATTGAAAAAACCAGATCCGAACAGGATTCCAGTAAAACGGAAATATGGTCTTCAAGCTCGCCCGCCGCTGCATCCAGGCGAAAGCCGGAATTTTCTAAAACTTGCTTGATTTTGAAATAGGATTTTCCCATGAGCAAGCCCTGATCTATATGAGAAGACGCATAAGGAAGCGCCGGCACAAAGCCTTTATTATTTACAAACAGGCTCACATATTCGGCCTGGAGTTCGGAAATAGGGGGAAGGGGAGGGACGCCTTCCCCGTATTCCGTAAAAAAACCGGCAAAAGGTTTCATGTGCCGATTGATTTCATTGTAAACAATTTCATCAGGATATCTAAATATCAGTCCCAGGAAGAAAAAGACATTTTTCAACGCCAGGGCTGCTGATTCGTCCGGCACCGCGTTTTCAAATAATGATGTTTTACCATGACAGGTTAACGAATCATTTTCAAATTGACTGAAACCATCAACATCCATGATCCTAAACTCTTTGGCAGATACTTATAAATCTGATGACGGGCGGGTTTAACCCCATCAACAGATAATTTATTTTTTTAAGGCCGAATGGCGTTGAAAAAATATTTATTCGCAGGTCGCCGGCTGCGGGGAATCATATGCGTGATTATAGAGATATGTGTACATGTCGGTTAGATCGCCTTGGGAAAGTTTTTTCCATTCGTCCTTGCAAGCCAATTTTTCATAGGATTTGAATGCCCGTTGCCATTGCGCCTGAGTCTTGGAATTGGGTGACAGATCTTTTGCGCTACCGCCGGAGACATGGCAGGCCCGGCAATTTTTCCGAAACAGGTATTTGCCCTTATTGTCGTTTCCAGTATTGGTGAATTCACCCGCCGCCAGGGCGATGCTGAAGGTTGCAGCGATCAGCAGAGCGACTAAAACTGTGGCCACCCATTGTTTTCTTTTCATGAGTTCCTCCTTAAGATTTTACATGAATTTTTGTTTTGAATTAACTGATATTATTGGTTAAAATACAACATAACGATCGCATTTTTTGATCATTTCGGCATTCCGGGCCTGGGTGACAAAATCCTTAACCCCGATGCCCGGTATATGCTCGGAAAGTCCGTAGCTTCTAAAGCTCACATCGCAAACAAACAGCTTTGCCTTGCCCACCAGTTCAGCAAACCGGGGGGTTTGCGTCAGATGAACGCCTGCGCCTGTGAAAAATATTTCTATTTTTTTCCCTTTTTCATGGGCGGCGTTTGTTAAATGGATGACATAATCAAGATGTTTGTTGGTCGCTACCAGGATTCCAAGCAGTTTTGTCATTGATTGCCTCCTTTGATGGTCGGGTTGGATTACCACCAGCAGATGACTTTATCATGTGAAAAAATATCATCCACCAGTCTTGCCCAATCCACGTTCCCCTGAAACAGGGGTTGCACTGTGGTGGAAGCATCCTCTGAAAGGTATTGAATGAGCTTTTCAACGGTTTCATCGGGCGTGCTTCTTAAAATATGAAGAATTTTCATTGGAAGCTGTTCCTCTTAAAATGGGATGATCAAATCAACTGATTGTAAGCGTTGGGCAATCTCTTTTAAGGTCGCATGCTGAAAATTAAATTTTTCGGCATTTCCCATATGATTGGAGATCCGTTGGCCTTTCATTTCGTCTAAGAATTCCATATTGTCCCGAAAAGCCTCATCCATATTTTCTATTTCATGATTTAAGACGATCATCTCCACCTCCACATCATCCAACAAAAGTGCGCCGAGACTGGTTCGCAAACCTTCATATTGCTGCTCGATATCCCGGATGATGACAGCCACTTTTTTCATTGACTTTCCTTTTTTTATCAAGAAACAGGTCTGTCAATTTATCCGGCGGGAAGGGGTTCCCCGCCGGATGTCTTAAAATGTTCAACCGGTTTTTTGTAAAAAAATTAAAATTGAACCGTGGCGGAGAGATAATAGTTCCATACTTCATTCACCACCGGGTTTAATGCATCCATTGAAGTGGCATCAGAAATTTTAACCGGTTTTCCAAGCGGGTTGCCGCTTCCGGTATACGCATAATCATAGAACTGGATCCCGCCTTTGACAAAGAAATTTTTGGCAATAATGGGCTGGATGTAATAGCCTTCATACACCTGGCCGCGCACCGCCAGTTTGCTGCCGATCAGGGAATCCTCGGCGCCGGTGAAATTGAACCAGTATTTGGAACCCCAGTTATATTCAAGACCCAGACGTCCGGTATAGGGCATGGGAAATAATGCGCCGGTGTAAATGCCATATCCATCCCTGGATTTAAGTTCGCCATTGGAGCTCAATAATCCTATGCCCATCATTTCATAAAATGGGTTTCGGGATATTTTAGAAGGATTGGTATGGGTCCAGGAGCCGGCCAAAAAGCAGTCGATGTCCGTGTCAAATCGCTCCATAAGGTTTGATCTTAAGAGCAATGAGGCTGCATCCCAGTCGCCGATATTGGTCATGGGTTCCATGCGGGAAACAAAGCCGCCGGAGTTGGGGGTGAAATAATATTCACTTTCACCGTCCTGGTTGGTATCTGCTGTGGAGATGATAAACGGCATCACCGTCAAACCGGTAAACCCGTCCGTGACATCCCATGCATGGGCATAGTTGAGCATCAGGCTGGTATTGCCGTTGTCATAGAGATCTGAGATAAACCCCAGCATATGGACGTCATCTAATTCGGATACCGGATCCAGTGAGGATGCGTTGCCCCAGTCGGACTCAAAACCCACACCGTAGCAGAGCTTGAATGATGCACCGGGCACGCCGAGCACATCTTCCAGTCCTAAGGTATAGGAAGCGCCGTCAAACTGCCAGTTGATGATGGTGGCCATGGGAGACCCGCCCACAACATTATATTCGCCGTATTCGAGGGGCGGGCCGTCCGTGGAAGGCCGCCGGCCCAAAGACAGCGTGGTGGGAACATCTCCAAAATCTTTTTTATAGGAAAAATAGGCCCGTTCCAGCCGGATGGTGTCGCCATGAGGCAGGCTGGACGTATTGCCGTCAAATGTGACGTCGCCTAAGCTGCCCTGGTTGAACTTCACGCCGGTGCTGTCGCCGAAAACCTTGTAAGCCGCCATCCGGCCGTTGAAATTGAGTTGTTCATTGACTTTGGCTTTAAAATCCAAACGGAACTTGTTTGTATAAATGACATCATTATCCACGTCGTATTCCTGGGGCGGCGGGATCATGCCGGCCAGGGCCATATTGTAAATGCCCTGTTGAATCTGGGAAAGGGTGGCGCCGTTGAACCCATTGGGAGGGGGAGCAAAAAAAGCGCCGAAAACCCATGGCGGCGCAGCAGCGACATCTTTATAATGAATGCTCTCAGCCCGAGTCCGCAAGTATGCGCCAAATGAGATTTTATCTGTGGCGGTGTGAAGTTCGGTTTTATCCACGCGCGTATTTAAATCATCTAAATTTTCCTCGGATTGCGCGGCCTTTTTTTCCAATTGTTCAATCTTTTCTCTCAATTCTTTGATTTCCTGGTTTATGGTAGAAGCGTCATGATCTTCGGCAGCATATCCTGTGAAGGTGAAAACGAAAACAACTACTAGCATTAGAAATGGAATCCACAATCGTTGAAAGCTTTGATGCATGGTGTCCCTCCTCTTGTAAAAATGATGATCCATAATGGTTTTTCCTGCGTGATGACGTGCCGGCCATTTTATTGCAAAGCATATGCCAACACATGTTTTAAATATAACCATTTGATAATAAATTAAAATTTTATAAGGCATAAAAAAATTCAGATTTACAGAGGGTGTTTAATTTACAAAAACATTATCAAAGCTTGCATTTTCCTAAGTGACGCGCTAATTTAACAATTGTTAACCTGGCTGTTAATTGATAAACATATCCTTCGTGCCCAACAAAGGATTCCATGTCAAACCATCGTTTGGATATAGGAAAATATTGGAAAACCATCATTGACACTTGTAATGACGGTCTGTTGATTGTGGATACATGCGGCCGCGTCCTTGCGGCCAATCCCGCAGCTGAGAGAATGACCGGATATACGGAAGATGAGCTTAAAAACAAAGACTGCCGGATATTAAACTGTTCCGGCTGCAAAATGATCGCCGAAGGGCCTAAAGAAAAATGGTGTAAATTTTTTTCAGTGGGTAAAATCCGGGATCGAAAATGCCTCATCACACACAAAGATCGACGGACCGTTCATGTCCTAAAAAGCGCCACTGTCTTACGTGATGAAACCGGCGAAATTGTCGGCGCTGTGGAAACGCTTACGGATGTATCCCCTATCATCCGAAAAGAACAGGAAATCAGAGCGTTACGTCAGACATTTCATCTGGATGATGGATATCATGGGATTATCGGAAAATCCCATGTCATGCAGAATTTGTTCGAACTGATTGAAAATGTCGCCCAATCCGCTGCACCCGTCATCATCCAGGGGGAAAGCGGCACTGGAAAAGAACTTGTGGCGCGCGCCATTCATGAGGCAGGCCCCCGAAAAGACAAGCCTTTTATCAAAGTTAATTGCGCCGCTCTCAATGAAAATCTTTTGGAAAGCGAGTTGTTCGGTCATGTAAAAGGCGCTTTTACAGGCGCGGATCGTGATCGTACCGGCCGTTTTGAAGCGGGACACAGCGGCACCATATTTTTAGATGAAATCGGCGATATTCCCATGAGCACCCAGGTCAAGCTGCTCCGGGTGCTTGAAGATAAAAAAATTGAACGGGTGGGGGATCATCAGCCGGTTGCCATTGATGTGCGCATCATTACCGCAACCAATAAAAATTTAGAGGCATTGGTCAAACAAGAAAGGTTCCGAGAGGATCTGTATTTCAGAATTCATGTGTTTCCGCTTTATTGTCCGCCCTTATCCAAACGTCGTGAAGATATTCCGGCCATCGTCCAGCATTTTATTCGCCAGAACATCAAAACCAGCAACAAACGGATTTTGGGGGTTACCCCTGAGGCCATGGACGCGCTGATGGCCTATAATTGGCCCGGAAATGTTCGGGAACTCAGAAACGTAATAGATTATGCGTTTGTTCTATGCCCTGGCGGGAGTATCGGTCTGGAACATCTGCCTCAAAAGATGGTGGTTTCCGGTTCATCGGACCGTCTGGTAGTTGATTCAAAAGCGCTTGCAGATCGCAATCAGCTGATTCAGGTGCTTCGCCAAGCCGGTTGGAATCAATCTGAAGCCGCGCGGAAAATGGGTGTCAGCCGGGTTACGGTGTGGAAACGGATGCAGCAATTGGGCGTTAAGCGACCTGTTTAAAAAAGCTTAAAAAATAAATATGAATTCAGAAGTCAGAATATAGAATAATATTCCAAAATTTTTATGGTTCATTGCTTGAGGTGGATGATGCAACGTTTTTTTATCGTGTTGTTGTGTTCGGCCGCATGCTTTTATGCTTGCCATTTGCGGGAACCTCTTCCCACCGTATCTGAGGAGTCTTTTGCATGCCGCCGGGTTCACATCGCCCCAGGGCCTGAAGATTTTGTCCTGGATACTTGGAATGGGCCGCCCCGATTGCTGATTTCATGCCATGACCGCCGGCGTCCGGAAACCTCCGGCGGTATTTTCTTTTTTGAAATGGATACGGAAAGAACCGGGGAATTGAAGCGAAGCGGTGAGCCATCAACAGTTCAGGCATTCAAACCCCATGGGGTGGATATCCGGCATACCGGCGGTCAAACATTGCTTTATGTAATTATCCATGATCCCCATGGCCGGGGGGAACGCTCAGAAAACGCCGTGATGATTTATTCCGTTGAAAAAGATGCGCTTCAATTCGTTCAAATGCTAAAAGACCAGCGATGCCTCTGGTCGCCCAACGATCTGTCGGTAATGCCGTCCGGTGAAATCTATCTGACCAATGATTACAAGAAAAAGCTGGATTTGTATTTACGCACCCGTGAATCTGAAATCGCCTATTATCATCCTGCCGAGGGGACATGGTCCATCGTGGCAGATAAAATTGCCTTTGCCAACGGCATTCTGGCTGAAGAAGACCGTGTGTTTGTTACCGCTACCCTGGGCGAAGAGATTATGGAATATCCCCGGCGTCCGGATGGAACATTGGGAGAGGGCAAGAAAATTTTGGATTTAAAAGGCCCGGACAATTTGACACGCCAGGGCAAATACCTTCTGACCGCAGCCCATTTTGATGATCTTGCCTTCATGGGTCACAGTAAAAATACGGAAAAACATTCCCCATCCGTGGTCGTCCGGATCGATCCTGAACATCGCTCCAGTACCGCGGTTTTTGTCAACAATGGAGAACTTATCAGCGCGGCCTCCACAGCCATGGTTTACATGCACAAATTGTATATTTCTCAAGTTTTTGACCCCTATATGGTGATTTGCAGTGTGCCTAAATATTTATATTAAATTAGGGGTCTGAAATCATCTGCAGCACTTTAAAAATGCGTTTGCGAGTAAAAAAAAGCCGCGAATAGAATAAAACAACAGCCCCGGATTTCTAAGGGGGTAAAAATGGGTGAAACCCGGGGCTGTTTTTTTTATGGGTTCATTTCATAGGTGTCTTTAAGCGCAAACACATGGTTTTCCCAAAATCGTTGAAACCGAACCGGATCTACTACAGGCCGTTTGATCATTTTCATGCAAAGTTCCATCTGGAGATCCGTGCTGTCGGGCTTGGAATAGATTTGAAGGGCAAATTTTGAAAAATCCCGGACCATAAAATCAAAAATCTGTTCCATCAAGTCCTCTTCGAGCTTTTCCATTTTATATTTTTCAAGCAAAAGCTGCCCATAGGCCACCAGGGTGAACAGTTCGCCCAAGGAAAGCAGAAAATCGATATTTTTGGCCTGTTCCGCACTGGGGGTTGCTCTCATTAAAAATTCTTTGAGCAGTTCGATCTGTTCTTTGAATATGTTTACATTTGCGAGCTCAACGTTGTTATAGGCCAGATTGTAATCATGGAACTGGATTTTGCCCAACCCCTTGGTGGGTCCTTGGTTAAAAAGAAAATCGTCGTTTTTCGGATCATCGCGCTTGGGGATTTCGGGAAATTTTCCTGGATTGAAGAAATAATTGGCCATAAATTTGATAATCAGCGCCATGTTCACATGAACCGTGCCCTCCAACTTGGGCAGAGCCCGGATGTCTTTGACCGCCATTTCAAAATACAAGTCTTTTTCAAAACCCCTTGCTGCAATCACATCCCACAGCAGGTTGATCACTTCTTCTCCCTGGGTGGTGACTTTCATCTTCACCATAGGATTATAAAGAAGGTATCTGCGGTCAGACTCTGAAGCCGAACGCATATAATCCGTGGCCCGTTGGGAGAACAGCTTCATGGCCACCAGTCGGCAATAGGCGTCGGTGAATAATTGTTTGATATGCGGAAAATCCGTGACCCATTTGCCATACAGATTGCGGTGGCTGGCATGGTTGATGGCTTCGTAAAACGCGTGCGTGCAAATGCCGATGGACGCCCAGCCCAAGTTAAATTTGCCCACGTTAATTGTGTTTAATGCAGAATCCCATGCGTCTTGCCCCATGCTTAAAATATCTTCGTCCGTGATCGGATACCCGTTTAACGCATATTCCGCCACATATCCTTCCCAGTCCACCACGTTTTGAATCAGGTCATAGTTGGGGTGCTGGGGGTTGACCACGAAAAAAACATATTCATCGGTCTCGGAATTTTTTCCAAATGTGGAGACAAGAGCGGCCTTGTTGCCGTTTCCGATGTAATATTTGCCGCCGTCCGCCACGTATTTGCCTTCTGAAAGCGGTGTCAGCGCCATTTCGGATGAATAGAGATCGGCGCCGTGGGCTCTTTCCGATAAACCAAACGCAAAAATTCCGCCTTCTTTAAGTAATTGCGCGGTTTTATGTTTCACCAATTCATTTTTTCCCATAAATATCGGCCCGAGTCCCAGAATGGAGACCTGCCAGGCATACCAGTGAGATAAGTTGTAAAATCCAAGGATTTCATTGAAATCACAGTTCCGAAATGTATCCCATCGGGTGTCCGGATCCCCCTGGGAATAGGGGGTAGGGGTAAGCAGTTTGGCAAAAATTTGATTGTCTTTTAAAAATTGAATGAAATCATCATACCACATGCGCGCGTGGCTGTCGTCTTTTAATTTTTTCTTCCCGCGGGATTCAAAATAATCAATGGTTTTGAGCATGATTTCCCGGGATGCGGGATCCAGGTGAAGGAATTTTTCCTTTTTGGGGTTTAAAATGGTCATGGTTTTTCTCCCTTTTTTGGATGGTGATATTCAGTTGAAGGTCCAGTGTATAAAAAGTTTGTATGCAAACAGTCTAATATCCCTGATATTTTAAACAATGGGTTATATCAGATCTCTTAACAGACGTTTGAATAAGAGTTGCTCTTCCAGGGTGAATTTTTTTAAAATCATTTTATTGGCTTTTTTTCTTTCCTCAATGAGTGTGGATTTTAACCGGTTTGCTTTTTCAGACGGATAGATTCGTTGGATGCGGCCATCGTCGGGATCCTGTTTTTTAATAATCCATCCGGTTTCAAGCATGCGGTCCAAAACCCCGGAGAGCGTGGCCTTATCCAGAATCAGCAGTTTTCCGATTTCAGCGGCGGTCATCCCCTCCTTATACCACAGACCTTCCAGCACCAAATGCTGCATATTGGTTAATTGATAGGGCTTTAAACGTTTTTTAAAGTCCCCATGGGCTTTTTGATAAGCTTTTCCCAGCAAAAAAACCATGCATTCGGGCAAATCATCGGGAAGTTTGGTCATGGCAATATCCTTCGTATACGAACAATTAGTATGAGACAAATTTCTTGTCAACAGGTTTTATGAAATCTGATTCCGCCATTGACTCTTTTTATTTTTTTTGCCATGTTTTTTAAAAAAATGTTTATGCAAAAGAGGTGTTCAGTATGCCAATTTATGAATTTTATTGCAACGATTGTCATATGATCTTTAATTTTTTTTCAAGAACCATCAACACCAAAAAAATTCCCAACTGCCCGCGGTGCAAGAAAACAAAATTAACCCGTCAGATGTCCCTGTTCGCATTCACGGGCCGGGCTCCGGAAAAAGGGGATGAAGATCTTCCCATTGATGAATCCAAAATGGAAAAAGCCATGGAAATGATGGCCAGGGAGGCCGAAAATATCAATGAGGATGATCCCCGCCAGGCGGCCAAACTCATGCGGAAATTGACGGAAATGACCGGCGTGGAGCTTGGCGGCGGCATGCAGGAGGCCATCCGACGGATGGAAAACGGAGAAGACCCTGAGACCATTGAAGCTGAAATGGGAAACCTCATAGATGAAGACCCTTTTATTCTTCCTGGAAAAAAGGGGGCAAAAACCGGTTTTAAACAGCGCCCGGTCCAAAGGGATGAGACGCTTTATGATTTATAATCCAATAATGGGGGTTTCCCATGACAAAAAAAACAATTTTGGATCTCGTGGTTTCAGATTTAAGCAAATATTGGAAGGGCAAACGAAAAATCAGCAAGCTTGCAAATGAGTATATTGACAAACTGGATAAAGATGAATTTCGTAAAACCTTAGAGACTAAAAGTTTAGAAATTTTTCCCACCCTTTGTTTTTCCCGGAAAATTGGTGTGGGCGCGTTGGAACTGGCGGAAAAACTTGCCCGTCAGCTGGGGGAGTACCGGGTGGTGGATCGGGAAATCATCACGTATTTATCTGATGAAACAGAATTAAGCCGTCAAAGTATCGCCACATTTGATGAGCGATATCCCGGCGTCATCAAAGAATTTTTAGGCCGTATTCTTGGAGATCGGCTTTTTGATATGAATGAATACGGTCGTCAACTGTTTATTGTTGCATGGTTTCTCGCCCATATGGATAAAACCATTTTCGTGGGCCGTGGAATCCATTTAATGCTGCCCCGCCAACGCGTGTTTGCAGTGCGGTGCATCAGTTCCATAGATCGTCGCGTGGAACGTCTGACCAAATCATTAAAAATCACTGCTGCAAAGGCCCGTAAAATCATCCAGCAGGCGGATGCCGAGCAGAAGGAATTTTTCAGCCGGGTGCATGGAAAAGATCGCGCCGCGCCTTCTGAATTCGACGTCATTTTAAATTTGGATTATATTGATGACCTGGATGTGGCGGCGGAAACAATTCAAAAATTGTTTTACAGCAGATTTAAAGTATAGATTCTTTTTTGCAGGAATGCAGGTGTAAACTCCGGTCGCCCGATGGGCTTTCTTTGCTTTCCACCCATTCGTTACCTTACCATGTAGCGTAATTTAATCCAAGTTTTGGGGCACAAATTTAGAAATCAAACGAAGCTATGATTTTTTCAAGGGAGAAGTGTTTTTTTATTTGACGTACCCTTTAATGGGCGCCCCCTTATGTTCCCCCCATGATATCCTCGCACATCAGGCTTCTGTGTGCAAAAAGATGTGTCGCTTTATATCGTCAACTTGAGTCCAATAATGTTTTTTAAAAGGTTAAAATGACGGTCTAAGGAATAAATCTCGCAGTGATTTTGTAATGCATTCTGGGCAATGATAAGATCCGGAATCCCGATCCCATTTAAACCATTTTTAAGGCATTTGATTTGAAATTCAATCAGTTGATCCCAGTCAATGGATAAAGTCAATTTTTTAACATGATTTAATAGATGAATAATGGTATGTTGATTTCGAACTTTCAAAAAAGGAACCAGTTCCGCAAGAATAAGATCATTAATGACAATGACATTTTCATCAATAAAAAAATCAAGTATTTCACAATTGCGTCCAGTCCTGAAGTATTCTATCCATGCGGATGTATCAATCAAGACCGACATCGGCGCCCTCTGATGATTTCCAAGTCAATGCCCAAATCAACCTTGCCTTTGTATTTCTTTAACCCGGATATTTTTGACTTTCTGATTAATTCTTCGAGGGCTGTAATGATGAGTTGGGTTTTCGTATGGATATTGGCGGCCTTCATCGCCTCTTCAATTAAATCTTTGGGTAAATCAAGCGTTGTTCTCATGGCAGACCTCCTTACTTTTTATGCATAAAATTACAACTTAATGCATATAATGTCAAGAACCCATTCGA
>FWPV01001430.1_pt1 | contig 66234 bp, 46 predicted proteins | sample 2228371 | NCBI WGS metagenome assembly FWPV01 (sample SAMEA103939776, study PRJEB20133) | metagenome
AGGTCGCCCGGTTGGTGCGCGAAGCCGGGCCCAAAGTGTGTGTGTTTCCCATTAATGGCACGCGCCGTTGGTTCATGCTGGAGCATCCTACCGAACAGGGAGACGAGTTTTCCGAAGCTTATCTGGACGCTATTGTTCGGCGACACATTGATCTGTATCGGTTACTATTTGACCACGGTCTTGACACCTTGTTGACTCCAGCTTTTGGCCCTGATCTACTGGAGCGTGGAGAAGAGTATGTGGCTATGGCGGTTAAAGGGCTAAGCTTGCTGGCAACACATTCCGATTTCCAGAAATTCTTTCGGAGCTTTGGGGTCCGTGTCCGATTCTATGGGGACTATCGCAAGTACTTTGAGCCGTCACCTTACGCATCGATTCTGCATGTATTCGACACGGTGATGGATCAGACGGCTGTAAATAAACCCTATCGGCTCTTCTTTGGACTGTTCGCCCACGACGCAACTGAAACCATCGCCGAGTTGTCCGTGCGCTATTATATTCAGCACGGGCGCATTCCAGATAAATGCACCCTTGTTGAGTTGTACTACGGCGAGTATGTCGATCCGGTGAGCTTGTTCATTGGCTTTGACAAGTTCTGTGCTTTTGATATGCCTCTTGTGGCTACCGGTAACGAGGACCTCTATTTCACTGTCTGCCCATCGCCCTACTTGAATGAGCGGCAGCTTCGCGACATCTTGTACGATCACCTATTCACGCGGCGAGGAGAGGAGCCTGACTATGCCAGCATGGGACCCGAGGATTGGAACCTGATGAAACGCTTTTATCAGGCTAATCTGGAGAGAACACTAGGGGTTGGTGCGAAAAACAAGCGTGGGGGATTCTGGTATCCTCTGCCGGAGGTACAGTTACCCGAGGGCTTTGCCGAGTCGTTGATCTAAAGCAGACATCGTCACTACCTAGAGGAAAGTTATGAACTTGCACCAGAGCATTCAACAATTGCTCAAAGAGGCTGGGCCTGGACGGTCGATCTCAATCGCTGCGTACGATACAGCTTGGGTTGCACGCCTTGTTGAACTAGATCACCCCTTAGGGGAGAGAGCATTAGACTGGTTACGATCGCATCAATTGCCCGACGGAAGCTGGGGGGCTAGTGAGCCGCGCTACTATCACGATCGGCTTATTTGCACATTGGCGGCTGTTACAGCCTTGGCCAGGCGTGGAGATCGCGAAGATCGCCGCCGCTGGCAGCGGGCACAGCTGGCACTAGAGTGGATCTCTCAAGGTCTGGGCGCTGACCCGACGGGCGAGACCATCGGCTTTGAGATGATTGTTCCTACATTGTTAGCAGAAGCCGAAGCTCTGGGTATCATCAAACGACAGGGGCTCGAACACTTGGGGCGTTTGTTTCGATACCGGGAAGCCAAGTTGGATGCTCTACCCAGGGGTGTTATCAACCGGTACGTGACGTTGGCCTTTTCAGCCGAGATGGCTGGGTTGGATGGACTGGACCTGTTGGATGTGGAGCACCTACAGGAGCCTGATGGGTCGGTAGCATATAGTCCCTCAGCGACGGCCCATTTCGCCTTGTACGTATCGCCTCGGAATGCGGAGGCACTTGACTATTTGCACAGCATTATCGACGAGCGGGGGGGAGTACCTGATGTTGCTCCCTTTGATGTGTTTGAACGGGGTTGGGTGCTGTGGAATCTGGCACTTCTGGGCGATCTGGACGAAGAATCCCTCCGGCTGTGCCAGCCTCTTCTGGACAAGATGGAAGCGGATTGGCTGCCAGGGAAAGGTGTTGGTTTTGCCTCAGGCTATCCGGCAAAGGATAGTGACGAAACGAGCCTGGCTTATGAAGTACTGATTCGCTACGGACGTTCTGTCGACCTAGAGGCGGTTCTGCATTACGAAGAGGAGGATCACTATCGTTGCTTCGACTTGGAAGCGAACCCATCAATAAGTGCCAATATCCATGTATTGGGCGCTCTGCGTAAAGCAGGGCTCGGTGTAGAGCACCCGTCGGTGCAGAAGGTATTGACTTTTTTGCGACATGTACAGACAGCTGGTCTGTTCTGGCTTGACAAATGGCATGTTTCGCCGTATTATCCTACTGCACATGCCATTGTTGCTTGCGCCGGTTATGTAGATGATCTCATCGCCGATGCTGTCTGGTGGATTCTCGTGAGCCAGAATGAAAATGGCTCTTGGGGGTACTATGCGCCAACTGCTGAAGAGACGGCTTATTGTTTACAGGCTTTGACTATTGCAAGGCGAAATGGGATGCCAGTGCCGACAGAGGTTCTAAAGCGAGGCGCAAATTGGCTGGCTGAACAAGTGGAGTTACCTTATCCGCCTCTCTGGATTGGCAAGTGCCTGTATTGCCCCGAGCTGGTAGTGCGATCGGCAATCCTTAGCGCCTTGGCTCTGGTGGCACAGGAGTGAGGTGTGAGAGATGATTTCTATACGTCATCTCTTGGAGATGCGTTCCACAGATCCAAACGATCGGCGGCGCTCGTATCTGCTCGATATTTTGCTGATCGGTGTGGGAGCTATCGCATTGATAGCGTTGGTGGCGACTTTCATTTCCCAGATTGCCGGGATATATGTGAGCGAACGTGATGTCAGCCTCTATCGAGCTAGCATCGGCATCTTGCTGGGTGTCGCGATTGTTTTCTTGCTTAACCGTTATGGCTACATTACGTTAGCCAGCTGGCTATTCCTGGCTATCATCACCCTGGCTCTGGCATTTACCGACAAGCCGGCGGAGGTGGTACAGGGCCGCACTCTGTTCATGTTCACCATTCCCATCCTCATGGCCAGCGTCCTGATCCGCCCCTATGCCAGTTTCATTGCCGCTGCTTTGATCGGCGGGTTGCTCATTGGTATCGCTCTGCAGGCCGGCCTGGAGGCAGATTTGATAGGTTCGCTGCCATTTACGATCCTGGCCTTTTTCGCCGTATCCCTTGTTTCCTGGCTGTCGGCCCGCAGCCTGGAACGAGCTCTCGCAGACCTCCAAGCCATCAATCGCGAGCTGGACCGCCGGGTGGACGAACGCACGCAGGACCTGGCCGTGGCCTTGGCCCGCGAACATGCCGAAGCGAGCAAGAACCAGGCGATTCTGGAAGGGATCGCCGATGGCGTCATTGTCTTTGATAACGATGGCAAGGCCATCGTCGCCAACCCGGCTATCTCACGTATCCTGGAATATCCGCCAGAGGAGATCCTCGGTCAGGATATCGAGTCGCTGATGGCCCAGATGGTAGATGCCGACGGTCGGGAGATGGTGATTGACCTGCTAAAAGACAGGGAGGCACGACGGTCCAGTGTCAAATTCGGCTGGGGAGAAAAAACGCTCTCGGTGAGTTTTGCCCCGGTGCACGATGCCCGCGGGCAGGTGTCTGGCACCGTGGCCGTGTTCCGCGACTTTACCCACGAGGCCGAGATCGACCGGATGAAGAGCGACTTTGTGTCGATCGTCTCCCACGAGCTGCGCACACCCTTGACTTCTATCAAGGGGTATCTCGACCTGCTGCTCATAGGAGCATCAGGGGCGATCAATAAGCACCAGGAAAGTTTCCTTCGCATTATCAAGGACAACGCCGAACGCCTGCACGATTTGGTGAACGATCTGTTGGACATCTCGCGCATCGAGTCGGGCAAGGTTGACCTCGACGTGCAGGTGGTCTCGATGCCGCTGCTCATCCAGCACGTTGCTGATAGCCTGCGAATGGAATTCGACGATCGGAACCTGACCCTTACTCTGGATGTGCCATCAAACCTCCCCGAAATCTTTGGCGATCCTAACCGTATCGAGCAGATTCTGACCAATCTGCTGAGCAATGCCTACAAATATACGCGTCAAGGAGGGGCTACTGTTCGGGCTCGTGTGGTGGACTCGGTCTTGCAGGTTGATGTCATAGATACCGGCATTGGCATCTCGAAACAGGATCAGGAACGGCTCTTTACCCGCTTTTTCCGCGCTGAGGACAGGGCCGTCCGCCAGCAGGCCGGCACTGGCCTGGGGTTGCATATCACCAAATTGCTGGTAGAGATGCACGGGGGCCTGATCTGGGTGAAAAGTGAACCTGGGGTGGGTAGCACTTTCAGTTTTACCCTGCCGCTGCCGGCCGGCCTGGCGGAGATAGCCCTCACCGAGGAACGGCGTGTTGTCCGACCAGAACCGAAACGCCCGGTGGCTTTCCCCATTCCCTCAGGCCCGTGGATCCTGGTGGCCGACGATGAACCGGATGTTGCCCATCTTTTCCAACACCAGCTTCAGAGAGAAGGATACCGCGTTGCCGTGGTCACACAGGGGAGCCAGGTGGTATCGGTGGCCCGCCAGTTGCAACCTGAACTGATCACCCTCGATCTGCTAATGGAGGTGGATGGGCTGACAGTGCTCCGCCAACTCAAAGCAGATCCAGAGACGGCCAATATCCCGGTGGTCATCGTCTCGGTCATCGCTGAGCCGGATAAAGGGTTGGCGTTGGGCGCAGCGGATTATTTGACGAAACCGTTGAGAGAGGGCCAGTTGCTGGCCTCGGTCCGCCGATTGTTGGAGCGGCCCAACGGCGTGCTGCGGAACAAAATTCTGGTCGTGGACGATGAAATAGACATTGTCGGCTGGTTGAAGCACTCCCTGACCCACTATGGTTACCAGGTAGCTGAGGCCTATGATGGCGTACAGGCCCTGGAGGCGGTGGCTGCCGACAAACCGGACCTGATCCTGCTCGACCTGAAGATGCCGCGCATGGATGGTCGGACAACCATCCGCCGGCTGCGCGAGCAGGAAGAGACGCGCGACATCCCGATCATTGTCCTGTCGGCGCACATAACAGGCGACGAAGTGGAACAGGCTCAGATGCTGGGGCTAGAAGTCACCGACTTTTTGAGCAAGCCGGTGACCATCGAGCGCCTCGTTAGCGAGGTGCAAAAGCATCTCAAAGCCGGTAGCCCATAGAGCAATCCCCCACCACAGGGTTGGCAGAAGAGACCTGCCTGGAACCGAACGCCGGCTATAGGTATCTTGACCGTCGTCGTTTGACCGGCTCTTGCTTTCGCGGTATAATGCGCCCGCACAAGCGGGTGGACGCAGGTCCCCGTAAATCCCAAGGAGCAGGAACCCAGTTGATTAGTGTAGAAGAAGCTCTAATTGAGATCCTGAGCCACGTCCGACCCCTCGAACCGGAGCGGGTGCCTATCCTGGAGGCATTGGATCGGGTGTTGGTTGAGGAGATTATTTCGGATACTGACATCCCTCCATTTGACAATTCGGCTATGGATGGGTATGCTGTGCGCGCAGCCGATGTGGCTGCCGCCACACCTGAATCACCGGTACGCTTGACGGTGGTTGGCAGCGTGGCGGCGGGCTATGTGGCCGGAGTGCGGGTGGAACCGGGCACGGCTGTTCGCATCATGACCGGTGCTCCCTTGCCCACGGGGGCCGATGCCGTGGTTCCGATTGAGAACACAGGCGATGCCGACCGACCTAAAATGGCACGGTTGGAAGCGCCCAGCAATGTAGTTGAGGTACGCAAGGCCGTCAAGCCAGGCGATCACGTCCGCCCGGCGGGCGAGGATGTGCGCCGGGGCGAGCGGGTCCTGGAGCCGGGGCGGCTGATCCGCCCGCAGGAGATCGGCGTCCTGGCTTCGCTGGGGCGTGAGACGGTCCTGGTCCACCGACGGCCCAAGGTGGCGATTCTGGCCACCGGCGATGAGCTGTTGGAGGTCCACGAGCCGTTGGCGCCGGGCAAGATCCGCAACTCCAACGAGTACACCAACGCCGCGCTGGTGGCCCGCAGCGGTGGCATCCCCATCCGCCTGGGCATCGCCCGCGACAATGTGGCCGACCTGCGGGCCAAGATCCGGGCCGGGTTGGAGCAAGGTGCTGACCTGTTCCTCACTTCCGGCGGTGTATCGGTGGGCGACTATGACGTGGTCAAAGATGTGCTCGGCGCTGAGGGGCAGATGCAGTTCTGGCAGGTGAATATGAAGCCAGGCAAACCGCTGGCCTTTGGATTGCTGCCGGGAGGTGTCCCGCTCATCGGATTGCCGGGCAATCCGGTGTCGGCTATGGTCTCGTTCGAGCAGTTTGCCCGACCGGCTATCCTGAAGATGTTGGGCCACACCGACCTGGACAAGCCAACGGTGCGTGCCATTTTGGACGAACCGATTCACAACAGCGGACGGCGTGGGTATGTGCGGGTCATTGTCACACGGCGCGAGGGCCGCTACCACGCCCGGACCACGGGAGAGCAGGGATCCGGGGTGTTGACCTCGATGGCCAAAGCCAATGGACTGGCTGTCATCCCGGAGGGAAATTACCTGTTAGCGGCCGGCAGTGAGGTCACGGTGCAGATGCTGGACTGGCCGGAAGGGAAAGGGCTTACTTTATGAGCAGGAAAGGCAACTTGCCTGTTATCTCGGTGGTTGGCCGGTCAGGTGTGGGCAAAACTACCGCCCTGGAGCGGATCATCCGTGAGCTCAAGCGGCGCGGCTACCGGGTGGGCACGGTCAAGCACGATACTCATGGCTTTGAGGTGGACAAGCCGGGCAAGGACTCGTGGCGCCATACCCAGGCCGGCAGCGACGCGGTAGTGATCTCCGGCCCTCATCGCCTGGCCCTCATCCGTCGCCTGGACCAGGAAATGCCTTTGGACGAGATCGTCCGACTGATGGCTGATGTGGACCTGGTTTTGACGGAAGGGTATAAGCGGGGTGACAAGCCCAAGATCGAAGTGACCCGCCGGGAGTGCGGGATGGAACTGTTGTGTCAGCCGGAGGAATTGATCGCAATAATGGCCGACTATGCAGTAGACATGCCGGTGCCCCAGTTCGCTCTGGACGACGCGGCCGGCGTGGTCAATCTGCTGGAAATTCTTTATTTTGATGGAACCAGGGAGGAAAAATTATGACACATATCATCTGTAGGGCATCCAACTGTCTTTACTGGGAGGAGGGTGTCTGTGGCTCGGACGAGATCGAGTACGAGCCGGATGTCGGTTGCCTGACCTTCCAGGACCTGAGCGACCTTGACCTGGATGAAGAGGTTGAGGAAGAGTTTGATTGGGAAGACGAGGAGGATGAGGACCTGTACGGCGACGAGGAAGAAGACGAGGATTGGGAAGAGGACGAAGATGTCTGGGAGGACGATTTTGACCTCTAGGAGCCAGGGGTTTTTCAGCCCTCCTGGTTGCTTTTGAGGGAACCGGGCACGCCAGGTGCCTGGCTACTGACCCGGCCGGGCTGGAATCTGAAAAAGCATGACAATAGCGAGCACAGAGGCCTCCGTATTCTGGGCCCTTTGTGATGAGATTCTGGATCGGCAAGCCGGAATCGCACGGGGCAGGTGGGTAAAGTTGTGAAAGGAGCAACACGTTGGCAGAACCGGCCGATCTCTTGCTGGTGGATGGATGGGTAGTGACCATGAACGCCCTGGGGGAGCTGATTCCCCAGGGCGCTGTCGCAGTTAAAGGGCGTAACATTGTGGCTGTAGGGCCAAGTGATGTGGTCTTGACCGGATGGAACGCCCCGGAGGTGGTGGATTGCCAGGGTGCGGCCATCCTGCCGGGTCTGATCAACGCCCATAGCCATGTGCCGATGAGCTTGTTGCGTGGCCTGGCCGATGACCTGCGGCTGGACGTGTGGCTATTTGGCTACATGCTGCCGGTAGAGCGCGAGTTCGTCGGCCCAGAATTCTGCCGGTGGGGGACGCTTCTGTCGTGCGCTGAGATGATCCGCTCTGGTGTAACATGCTTTGCCGACATGTATTATTACGAAGAGGAGGTAGCTCGCGCTGCTGCCGAAGTCGGGATGCGGGCCATCTGCGCCGAGACTGTGATGAAATGGCCCACCCCCGACGCCGAGAGCTATGACGCCGGCCTGGCTCGCTGCCGCGAGTTTATTGAGGCGTGGCGTGACCACCCCCTGATCATCCCGGCCGTCGGCCCCCATGCCCCCGAGACGAGCACGCCGGAGATGTTACGCGAGGCAACGCGGCTGGCGTTGGAATATGACGTGCCGCTGCTCATTCACGTTGCCGAGACGACGGGCGGCGTTGAGGAGACCCGTGAGCTGTATGGCGCTTTGCCGGTAGAGGTGTTGGAGCAACATGGTGTGCTGGAAGCAAAGGTTGTGGCGGCCCATTGTGTACATGTCACCGCCCGGGAGCGGGAGATCCTGGCGCGGCATGGGGTGGGGGTGGCCCATAACCCCACCAGCAACCTGAAGTTGGCCAGCGGCCTGGCCGATGTGGTGGGGATGCTTGCCGATGGCGTGGCCGTAGCCCTGGGCACCGACGGCCAGGCCAGCAACAACGACCAGGACCTGTTCGAGGAGATGCGCCTGGCGGCCTTGTTACCCAAGGGGATCAACCAGGACCCTACCGCCCTGCCGGCGCGAAAAGCCTTTGCCCTGGCAACCTGTGATGGGGCGCGGGCGCTGGGGTTGGAGGGGATCATCGGTTCGTTAGAGGTGGGTAAGCGGGCCGACATCGCCGTGCTCCGCCTCGATTGCGTTCACAATGTGCCCCGTTTTGACCTTTCGCCCGACAATACCTACTCACAGCTTGTCTATGCGGCCAAGGCGCACGATGTGCAACATGTGCTGATTGATGGCCGTTGGGTGATGCGCGATCAGGTATTGCTCACCCTGGACGAAGCTCAGGTGCGGGCCGAGGCCCAGCGCATTGCTGCCCATGTCGGTGCCTTTCTGATCCGCCGCGAACAGAGCCTGTTGGACAAGCTGGTGGCCCTGGGCACATTGCAATGGGGGGAGACCTACGAAGTGCAGGTCAAAGCGGTGGTGCCTGACGAGGAAGAGATGGTTGCCCGGCTTTTGAGCTGCCCGGAGGTGATGGTCATCAAGCCCAGCCAGCGGCGGCAGTACGACACCTATTTTCTCTTTGACGATCCCAAAGCAGGGGTTATCCGCTATCGGGAGGATTACCTGCTGGACCGGGGGCTGGAGGTCAGGCCCAACTATAGCCTCACACTGCGTGGCCCGACGGTGGAGCGGGAGTACGCCAACTCGGTGCTTCTCTCCCGTTCGCGGTTTACAGCCGATGCCGATCGCAGCCTGCGTTTCTACCGCGAGTATTTCCAGCCCCGCGAAGAGAAAAAGGTGGACAAGTTACGGCGGCGGTGGCGGATCAAGTATCGGGGGGTGGATTTTGCCGTCAACCTGGACCGGCTCACGCAGCCGCCGTCGGACGCCGTATATCTGGAGCTCAAAGCCCGCACCTGGAGCCAGCATGATGCCATGCAAAAGGCCGAGATGCTGTCTGAATTGCTCGACGCATTGGGGGTGGACAAAAGAAACCTGGTGCGGGATGAGTATGTGGCGTTTTGACCTTGCGAAGTAGCTACTCACCGCGAGTCGCAGAGCATAACTTGGACCGAGGACGCCCGGCCAACGGCCCTTGAGGCGCAACCTCGGTTGCTATAGGTGAGCAGATACCCTGCGAAATGCTTTGCAAGGTCTGCTTGATGGTTATGAGATACAGACCGGTAACCACCCCAATCATGATCTTGGCGAATGAAAAACCCGGTTTCTCCGAGAAACCGGGTTTTTGGCTGCCTATTGGAAATACCGGGCGACGATGGGGCCAAGCTGTTCAATCTTGGCCTGGGGGATCAGGTCGCGCTGGGTGATAATCGCTGTCGCCAGGGCGTGGCCGCAGTCGCAGGGGCGCTCATCGGGCAACAGCGGCACCAGCTCGGCGATGGTCCGCTTGGAGAGCGCCGCGTTGGCCTGCAGGTTGTCAATGAGCATCTGGACGTTGACCGCTTCCTCCTCCTCATGCCACACGTCATAGTCGGTGACATGGGCCATGGTCGCATAGCAGATTTCGGCCTCGCGGGCCAGTTGCGCCTCGGGCACGGCGGTCATGCCGATAATGTCCACGCCCCATTTGCGGTAGATGTAGCTCTCGCCCCGCGTGCTAAAGCGGGGGCCTTCGATGGTGAGAAAGGTGCCGCCCATGTGGACGGTGCCACCTGCCCGCCGTACTGCTTCGTACAGGACCTGCCGCAGGTGGGGGCAGAACGGTTCGGCAATGCCGATATGGGCCACCAGGCCATCGCCAAAGAAGGAATAGACGCGTTTTTTGGTGTTGTCATAAATCTGGTCGGGGATCACGATGTGGCGGGGCGCATATTGCTCCTTCATGCTGCCGCAGGCGCTGATGGAGATGATCCGCTCCACGCCCAGGCTCTTGAGTGCCCAGATATTGGCCCGGTAGGGGACTTCGCTGGGTGTCAACCGGTGGCCGCGCCCGTGGCGGGGCAGAAAGGCGATGCGTTTGCCCGATAGCGTGCCGATGACAATGCTATCTGATGGGGTGCCGAACGGGGTGGAGATCTGCCGCTCTTCGACGTCGGTCAGGGCCTCCATGTCGTACACGCCAGAGCCGCCGATGACGGCCAATTTGATTTCGCTCATGGCTTTTGCCTCCTTGTTTTTGATTGGCGACAGCGATTATATCAAAAAGGTCTCCCTGTGACAAATTGGGCCGAAATGTGGTATAATAGGGCCAGCTTTTGGGGAGAATAACAAAGATGAGAGATCTGGTGATCGCCGTTGATCTGGGGGGGACACAGCTCCGAGCTGTTCTGTACAATTCCCACTTGCAGGTTCTGGCGCGACATGCCGAGCCTACCCATGCTCATGAGGGGATGGAAGCGGTGGTCGGCCGGTTGGTGGCGGCGGTGCGGCGCATTGGCAAAGAGGCCGGCTGGGATCGCGTTGCCGCCGTCGGCGTTTCGGCGCCGGGGCCGCTTGATCCCCGGCAGGGGGTTATCCACTGGGCGCCGAACCTGCCCGGCTGGCGGGATGTCCCTCTGGCTGCGCGGCTGATGGCGGAGGTGGACCGACCGGTATTTCTGGGCAATGATGGCAACCTGGCAGCCCTGGCCGAGCAGAGGTGTGGTGCAGGCCAAGGGCAACCCGATCTGGTGTATATCACCGTGAGCACGGGCATTGGCGGTGGAGTCATCAGCGATGGGCAGCTCATCCTTGGCCGTGGCGGGCTGGGCGGCGAGGTGGGCCACATGACGGTTGAAGCTCATGGCCCTCGTTGCAACTGCGGCAATATCGGCTGCCTGGAAGCGTTGGCCTCTGGCACGGCCATCGCCCGCCAGGCACAGGAGCTGGTGGCCGGCGGCGTCCAGACCTTGATGGCCGATCTGGTGGCCGGCGACCTGGCAAGCCTCACCGCCCAAGTGGTCTACGAGGCGGCCAGCCGGGGCGATGCGGTGGCCATAGACCTCTTTCGCAGGGCAGGCGTATATCTGGGCATCGGCATCGTCAACCTGATGTATCTGTTCAATCCGGCCATGGTGGTGATCGGGGGTGGGGTGTCCAAAGCCGGTGATCTGCTCTTTGTGCCGATGCACGCTACCATTCGTCAGCGGATCCACGAGATCTACTGGGCCCGGTGCCCCATTGTCCGGGCAGCGTTAGGCGACGATGTGTGTTTGATGGGCGCGGGGATCCTGGCCAGGGAAGGCGCAGCGGATCGGCAGCCATGAACGCAGAATTGAAACGCAGCCATGTGCTCTATGTCGTTTCCGATGCCACCGGCGCCACAGCCCGGCGGGTGGTTGAGGCGGCGCTGGCCCAGTTCACCGGCGCGGAGGTGGCTGTAGAACAGGTACCCGGCGTGCGCACACCGGCTGAGGTGAAGCGCCTGGTCAAGCAAGCCGCGCAGGTCGGGGGAACCATTGTCCACACCCTGGTTATCCCTGAGCTACGCCAGACCATGCTGACCGAGGGCCGGCAGCGGCACGTGGTGACGGTTGACCTGATGGGGCCGTTGGTCACCCGCCTGTCGGAGGTGCTGGAACTGTCGCCACTGGCCCGGCCTGGCCTGCAACGCCAGCTTGACGAGAGCTACTTTGAGCGCATCGGCGCTATTGATTTTGCCGTGCGGCACGACGATGGGCGCAACCCTGACGATCTGCCTCAGGCCGATCTGGTACTGGTTGGTGTATCGCGCACCTCCAAGACGCCGATCAGCATCTTTCTGGCCTATCGTGGCTGGCGGGTGGCGAATGTGCCGATCGTCGCCAACCTGGAGCCGCCGCCGGCCCTGTTCCGCGTTGAGCGGCACAAGATCATTGCCCTGACCATCCAGATCGAGCGGCTGATTTTGCTGCGCCAGGTGCGGGCCAACCGCATGACCCGTGGGATGTCTCTGGAGTATGCCAGCCGGGACTATGTCAAGAAAGAGCTGGATTGGGCCGAGCTGATTGTGCGTCGTGAGCGGTGGCCCACGGTGGATGTGACCAACAAGTCAATTGAAGAGTGTGCAGCCGAGATTATTGACCTGCAGGGGCGGCGGTTGAAATAGTGAGTATCATGAGATGTGTGAAATATGCAAAAAGGCGCGATGGGGTTCGCGCCTTTTGCTTTGTCGCAGGGGTAAGGATTACCCGCCGCCAATGATGTGAATGACCTGCACCTGGTCGCCATCGGCCACGGGGTGGCTGGCGTACTCCTCCGGCGGAATCAGATTGCCGTTGACCGACACGGCGACGTAGTGATGGGTAAACTTGCAGGCCACCAGCACGTCCTCGACGGTCATTCCTTCTCGCCAGGAGATGTCCCACCGGTCGTTGACGCGGATCATGATGCGTTCCTCGAGGCACGCGGCGGAAAATATCGCTCCGTGCCTTGTGGTTTGCTCTTGGCCCGACTATTCCTGCCTGACCGCGTGTTCTTTGATCAACGCCACCACGTCCGGGAAGTCAATCCCCAGTTCGCGGACCTTTTCCAGCGTAGGGATGCCGTTTTCATTCCATCCTCGGCGCTTGTAGACGGCGTCAATCAGCTTCTCATACTGTGTCTCGCGGTGACGGCGCAGGGCCAGCCGCTTTTCCGCCGTGCTCATGCCGCTGGGATCGATCCCCAACGTCTCGCGGAGCTGTTTGTCGTACCGCTCGGCCCGGCTCTCATACTCCACATCGGTCACCGGTCCCACAGAGCGGTAGGGGATGGCGTCGTGCTCGCGGGTGCCCTGGCCCATCTTGAGGTTAAAGACCCGCTGAAAGTTATAAACCCGCTCCGACATCTGGATCAGGTCGGCCCCGCTCTGTACGTCGTCGCGCCCGGTGATGGCCCGGAACAGGTCCACATAGTTCTGCACATGTTCCGGCACTTTGGCAGCCTCGATGCCCTTGTAGCGGGTCCGGTTGTCGGCCGGCTCGACATCGTTCCAGGGTAGTTTGCACAGGCCATTCAGCCCGAACCAGGTGCGCCACATGGGGAAGTAGTGCAGCGCCTCGGCCTTGTCCTCGAAGGAGGGGATCTGGTTGTTGACGGCGTCCATAAAGATCAGCCATGCTTCGTCGTGTTGTGGGCCTTTGTTGGCCAGGCCATAGCCACCCTGCTGGGCCAGCGATTCTTTGGTGACATATTCGCTGTATTCTAGCCCCTTGGCCTCCATGCCGATATCCTGCAGGAACTGCGGGTCGGCGCCATACTGTTGGGCAAAGATCTGCTTCATGCGGCGGATGCCCTGGCCGATGATCACGCCAAATCCTTCGCCGCGCCCCATCTGATGCAGGGCTTCGAGCATGGCATCGCCGTTGCCAAAGTTCAGCTCTAATCCACCGGTCCTCTCTTTGTTCAGGATGCCTTCTTCGTAACACTCCATGGCAAAGGCCATCGCCGTGCCGAAGGAGATGGTGTCAATGCCGTAGGCGTCGCAGTAGAAATTGGCTTCCAGCACATCGTGGGCGCTCCATATCCCACAGTTGGCCCCGATGCCGGCCACCGTCTCGTACTCTGGGCCGTCCACCGTCACCGTCTGGCCTTTGTATGGACCGGTGCGGAGCTCTAATCCGGCGGCGAACTTGGCGCAGGCCAGGGTGCAGCCATACCAGCAGCCATCGGGTGCATCGTAGATAAAGTATTTTTGAAAGTGGGGCGAATAGATCTTTTCCGCTTCGGGATGGCTGCCATAGCGAAAGTTGTGCACCGGCAGGATGTCATAATCGTTCATGATCTTGGTCAGGTGGTTGGTGCCGTCCAGCCGCATGGTGAACATGATCGGGTCCCGCTCATAGATCTCGCGGTGCATCTTGGACCCTACCTGCTGGATGGTCGCCAGGTCGGCCGGGTGGTTGCTATCGCCCTTGACGCCGACATACTTGACCACCAGGGCTTTGACCCTCTTTTTGCGCAGCACGGTGCCCAGGCCACCCCGCCCGGCCTGCTTCAGCCGGGTGAGCTTGCGGCGCGGATCGTAAAAGCTAAAATTCAGGCAGCCGATCAGGGTGTGCTCCGCACCAACACCGGCCGATACCGACGACACCCCCTGCTTCTCCTGGGGGGTCTGGCCAAAGACGGCAACCATCTCCTCGGCCAGGAGGTGGCTGTTGACCGACTCTTCCGGCGCGGTCAAGATCTGCACCACCCCCTCGTTGCCGTCAATGAAGACAATGACCTCTTGATCGGCAATACCCTGCACTTCGATCGCGTCAAAGCCGGCGAACTTGAGCAGGGGGCCAAAGTAGCCACCCACATTGCTGTCTACCGGCAGGCCGGTCAGTGGGGAGATGGTCATGGCGATAGACTTGCCCGTGCCGGGGTACTGTGTGGTGCCTCCGATGGGACCACCGGCGATGACGATCTCGTTTTCCGGGCTGTCCCACCTGGTCTCACCGGTCACGGCGTTCCACAGCAGCCACAGGTCGAACCCCCGCCCACCGATAAAGGTCCGCTTCATCTGTTCGTCCACCGGTTTGGCGGCGATGGTGTTGGAACCGACATTGACATAAAGGATCCGGCCGGCATATCCTCGTTCTACCGGACGCGGTTCGTAGCGGAACTCGGCCAGGACCTGATGCCCGGCCCTCAATGCTTCAATTCGTTCCTTGCTGATTTCAAAGGTGCTCATCGTTATCTCCTAGTCGGACAGCGTTTCGATGGTGATTGCCCCGGCGGGGCATTCTTTGGTGCACAGGCCGCACGCGATGCACTTGAACGGCTCGGGGTAGTCGGGATGGTAATACATGGTCATGGTGGGGCAAAAGCCCACGCACGACAGGCAGCCAATGCACAGTTCCTTTTTGATGCGCACTATGCCTTGTTTGTCGCGGTATAGTGCTTCGGTGGGGCAGACGGCGATACAGGAGCCACATTGGCTGCAGACGGCCATGCCCCATTCAGCGTTGCCCAGGCTGGTGATGCGAATGGAGGATTTGTCCCGGTTGATCTCTTTGTACCAGGCATGGGAGCAGACGTCCTCGCACAGGTGGCAGCCGATGCACAATTTGTCGTTGGTGACCAGAACCTTCATGTTTTATACCCTTTCCTCTGTCATCAACAAAATCAAAAGCTCCCGCCTGCATGGCGAGAGCGACGCGAAGCCAGAGTGTTGGGACCCGGCTTCGTTGCCATCCCATCCAGGCAAGTGGCTTACAAGATAGCAGAAGTGCGGAAAAAAGTCAAGAGGAACAGGCCTGAAAGCGATCGCATCGCAGTTCAACATGCCCTTTCGGGCACCATAAAGCATGAAAATGTAGGACAACTGCTAGCAGTTGTCCTACATTACCGCAGTGTATTTTCAGACCAGATGCCTTCTCAAACGCAAGAATTGACAGCATCGTGGGCTCAAGGTATAATTGGGCACTAGAGGTCTGTCGGCGTGAGGTGGGCAGGTTGAGGCCGGGGCCACTGTGTTAACATCCTTTTTCTGACAGGCCATCAGTCTTTTGTAGGAGAGAAGTACTGTGAGTGTCAATGTGCCAATCTCGCTTGCTGACATTTCAATAGGACAGAAACTGGAGGGCACAGTCAAAAAGGTGACCCTTTCGGGCGCGATTGTGGATGTCGGCGCCCAGGTGGATGGCCTGTTGCACATTTCTGACCTGGGTCAGGGACGAGTAACTCGCGTGTCGGACGTGCTGACAGAGGGTCAGCCGATCACCGTCTGGGTGAAAAAGGTTGACTTGACCGGTGGCCGGCTGAGCCTGACTACCATCGAACCGCCCAAGTTCACGTGGAACGATCTGAAACCCGGCCTCAAGGTCGAGGGCAAAGTGGTTCGCCTGGAAACCTTTGGTGCCTTTGTAGATATTGGGGCCGATACCGATGGCCTGGTTCACGTTTCCGAAATGGGGACGGGCCGGGTAAACAAGCCATCCGATGTCGTCCGCGAAGGGGACATGGTCACCGTCTGGGTCAAGGAGGTAGACCGCAAAGCCCGGCGGATCAGCTTGACGATGCAGGAACCGCCCAAGGTGGACTTGCACACCCTGAAACCGGATATGGTCCTGACCGGGAAGGTGGTGCGGCTGGAAAGGTTTGGGGCTTTTGTGGACATTGGTGCCGGCCGCGACGGGATGATTCACGTCACCGAGATGGGCCGTGGTTACGTGGGCCATCCATCAGATATTGTGTCGGTGGGTGACGAGGTGCAGGTGCGGGTTCTGGAGGTAGACCCCCGCCGGGGACGGATCTCGCTTAGCATGAAAGACCTGCCGGGCGAACTCTATGAGATACAAGAGGAAGAAGAAGAGCCGCTGTCGTCCATGGAGCTGGCCCTTCGTCTGGCAATGGGTGAGGACGAGTTTTTGGCCCAATCCCGGCGAGATTCCCGCCGTCGCAAAAAGTCGAAGCAGCGTCGTGACCGGCTGCAGGATGACATTATTGAGCGGACATTGCGCAGCCATAAGGGCTGAGCAATGCTATTCCCTCTTCAAGAGGGCCGATACAGATCCCACGTCCGTACAGAAAGCCAGGTGAGGGCCAAGATGGCCCCCTTGGTCTGTGTTTTCAAGCCCCTTGTCCTGTTTGGAGAGGGGGCTTGTTTGTTCGGAGGGGAACGATGATCGCCTTTGTCTTCAGTGGCGGGGGCAGCCGTGGGGCGATGGAGGCTGGGGGTGTAAAGGCCCTCTACGAGTCGGGCATTTACCCCAACATGGTGGTAGGCAGTTCCGCCGGGGCGATGAACGCTGCCTTTCTGGCCACCGACCCCTCACCGGAAGGGGTGGAGCGGCTGTGTGACATCTGGCGCAACCTGCGGAACCGCGATGTGGTGCCGGGAAACCTCTTGACCAAAGTGTGGCGGGTGATCAGCGGCAAGCCGAGCATCTTTGCCCAAGAGCCGCTCCGGGCTTTTCTCGAAAAGCACATACCACCGGGGATCAGGACCTTCGGCGACCTGCCGGCCGGCATAGCTCTGTACGTCACAGCGGCCAATCTCCAGACCGGTGACCTCTACCTTTTTGGCGAGGACCCGGCTGCCTCGCTGCTGGATGCGGTGCTGGCCAGCGCCGCCTTTCCGGGCGGCTTTCCGCCGGTGGAGTATGGCCCGTGGCAATACACGGATGGCGGGTTGATCGCCAACGTGCCCATCAGTGTGGCCATTGACAAGGGGGCCAGGGAGATCTATGCCTTGGATGTGGCCTACACCGGTGGGGTCTATGGCCGGGCCAGAGACCTGGTGACGGTGCTGTTGCGGGTGGTGAGCATTGCGCTCCACCAGGACCTGCTGGATGAGCTGGCCTATGCGGCGCACCAGCCAGGGGTGAGGGTTCACCATGTGATCATCCAGGGGGTGCCAAAGGCCAGCGATTTTAACTTTGATCATGGGGCAGAGATGGTCGAGGTGGGCTATGAGCGGGTCAGGCGCTACCTGGCCGGTCTGATGACTGAGGCACCGAGTATCACTGGGGCTGAGCTTCTCGCCCCGGCCCCGCCGCCGCCAGGGGCACGGCTATGGGTGCCACCCCGCCGCCGGAATCCATAGCTTCAGGCCACTTCGGCGACAAGCGTACGGAATAGCCCTCCCAGCCGGCTTTCGGCCTGGAGTATGCGAAAGCCAGCGCCGATGACCGCCGCTTCGGTGTTGCGATTCAGGTGGCAGCGGCCGTTCAGGGCGTACCACGGCACGTTGAGCAGATCGGCCAGCCGATCCAGCGGAAAGTACCGTGGCCGCATATGTTCCAGAAGAAAAAGTCTGCCCCCTGGTATCCGCAGCACCCGGCGAATCTCGCTCAGGGCGCGTGCCAGGTCCACGACGCTGCACAACACCAGGCTACCGACCACGACATCGAAAGAACCGGTGCGGAAGGCCAGGCGCTCGGCGTTGCCCTGGCTAAAGTCAACGCGGCGGTTTAGGGCCGATGCCCGGTGGACTGCTGCACCCAGCATCTTGGCACTCTCATCCACGGCTGTCAAGCAGATGGCGGGCGGGTAGAAGGGAAAATTGGCCCCGGTGCCCACGCCGATCTCCAGGACCTTACCCCTGGCCTGTGGCAGAAGCCGGGCACGCAATTGCCTGAGCCAGAGCCGTTCCAACAGGGCCATGCCCCGGTCGTAGGGGTCGGCCAGCCGGTCAAAGGTCGCCAGATTCGGTTCCATGTTGAGCTGTCTGAGCTTTTAGCACCTGGAGCTCTTCCTCCAGCTCTTCGAGGGCAATCATCATGGACGCCGGCACAGAGTGCCTGGGCAGCCGCGCCCTCAACTCATCAATCTCCTTTTCGAGCCGGGCAATCCGTTCGGTGTCGTTCATCTTTCCCTGCCTGTGGCGGTTCCAGGTCCCAACCGGCGGGGAGCAAACCCAACCCGCCGTAGCGCGGCTTTGCTGGCCGCGCAAGTCTGGAAAAGAGGCGAATTTGACAGGATCGCCACTCCCTGCTATACTAATAGCGGAATACCCCCACGGGGTATATGCCGATTCTATCACAACATCGGCCTTGTGTCAACACGGGGCGGACAAATGGCTTGGGGAAAGAAAGCAGGGAACCGATGCATACTTGGGAATGGTTGCTCCGCATTGGGCGAGAAAACTGGCTCTTTTTGCTGATCGCAGCAGGGATCGTTATCGCTTTTCTGGTGCTGCGCACACCATCTACCGCTGTCGGGTCGGTGGCCGAGGTGGACTCTTGGCTACGAGACGGCCAGCCGACCCTGCTGGAGTTTTATTCCAATACTTGAAGCGCTTGCCTGGTGGCCAAGCCCGCCGTAGACGGGCTAGAGCGTGAGATGGCAGGCCGGCTGCGGGTGCTTCGCCTCAGTATCTGGAGTCCGGTAGGGCGGCAATTGGCTGTCCGCTATGGCGTGCGGGGGGTGCCCACCTTTCTTCTGTTCGATGGTTCAGGCCAGGTGGTTGACACCCAAGTGGGGCGTCTGGACACCGGCCGGATCAGGCTGGAATTAAGCAGATTGGGGAGGTGATCTCGTGCCGATTTATGAGTATACATGCACCGATTGCGGTGCACAGTTTGAAAAACTAGTTCGTTCGATGGCGGCCGTGGTGGAGGTTTGCTGCCCGGAATGCGGCAGTAGCCAGGTCAAGAAGGGGTGGTCGCTTTTTGGCGTGGCCGGTTCGAGCAGCGGTTTGGGGGATCTGGCGTCAGCAGCCGGCGCGTGTGGCCCCAGCAGCACTTGAAGCATTCGCCGTTGAGGGCCGGTGGCTCTCCCGGTGAGCACTTGTAGAGTAGCTTGCCAACCGTGCAAGGGTTTCACTATCAGGCGGTGGTTAGCAAATTGGTCAGTAGCAAGCCCTCACCCCCTGGTCCCAGAGGCGCTAAAGAGTAGCGCAACTCCGCAGGAGTTGCGCTACTCTCTGGACCGGCCAGAGCATTATGTGGCCCCTCGAGGTGGCCGATGTCCCAAGCTTGGGTGCTGTCTGCTGTCTGCTGTCAGTTGCCTGCTTGCTAGATTGACAACCATCCGGGGGGGTGGTATAATGAAAAACCGGTGGAAAGCCGTGCGGAATCCAAGATCGCCGCACCGAAAATATTCGCTTGAGCAAGGAGACGAAGGATCATGCTCGACGACGGGCACCCCGTGTATACCATTGGCACGGCGGCTGAGCTGTTAAAGGTTCATCCCCGCACCCTGCGCCTGTATGAGGATGGAGGATTGCTCCATCCGGCGCGCAAGAACAACCGGCGGTTCTACTCGACGAATGATCTGAAGTGGATTAGCTGTATCCGCTATCTGATTCACAAGAAAGGATTGAATCAGGAGGGCCTACGGCGGCTGTTAGCCCTGATCCCTTGTTGGGAGATCATGGGCTGTTCGCCAGAAGCCCAGGCCAGTTGCATCGCGAGGCAAGACCGCAGTACCCCCTGTTGGGATTGGGCCCGCCGATCGGAAAACGGATCGCGGAAATGCCATGCCTGTCCGGTCTACCTTTCGGCCGGCAGCTATGTGCTGAGCCAGGCGGAGCTGCAGGAGGCGCAGGCCTACACACTTGCTGAGTAACAGCCTGGCAAGCAAAGTAAAACGGCCGGGAAGCGGCAGCTCCCGGCCGTTTTTTTGCCAGTTTGTCGGGCCTCCCCCGCGCCCGGCAATTTGTCATTCAGGGTATTCTGTAGGGATCTGGCGGGGAGGGTAACCGGGTAGTTGGGGGGTATATTGTTGCTGCAGGTATGCGATGCGACGTGTGTTTTCCTCAACCGATAGGAGGAGGAGGATAAAATCGGCACCGGCATATAGAGACAGGAAGTAAGTGACGGTGATAATCAGTACCACAATGAACGCGGCTATGCCGGCCAAGGGACCGCCTGTTTCCAGGCCAGGGATGCCCAGCGGCTCAGACAGGGTGAAACCCAGGATAAGCAACGCCACCCCACCGAGCAGGCCAAGGATGAGCAAGATCCAGGCAAATATCTTGAGGATGATGGCAATAATACGCAGGGCTGCAAACCGTCTTTCCATCCGCACTAGCCTCCTTTCTTTGGCCCGTTGAATCCAAATTGCGGAGTATTAGCAGGTAGAAATTCGCTGCTCTTTGCTCTCTGCCCATGAGCCCAACCGCCTGGGGCAAGGCTGGAGCGAGAAATTTCCTCTACCAAACACAGATAGTATAGCACACAAACAGCGGAAAGGCAAATGCTCCGGCGGCCCTTCTCCCGTTGATCGAAACCGCTGTTGGGCCTCAATTTGCAGTATAGCGGGTTCGGTCGCGCTGCCACACTTTGTTCAGCACCTGTTGCAGGCTATCGGCCAGGTCAATTCCCTCGGAATTGGCCAGGCAGATGATGGCAAAGAGGATGTCGGCCAGCTCTTCTCCCAGCTCCTGGGCAGCCTCGCTTGCCTTCTTGGGTTTTGGGCCGTACAGGTGGTTGATCAGACGGGCCAGCTCACCCACCTCTTCGGCGATGCGCGCCAGGTTGGCGTGGGGCGACCAGTACCCTCCCCCCACAGCCTGCACCCAGGTGTCCACATCAGCCTGAAACTGATTCAGCGTTTTGTCGGGCATGTTACGACTCCGTTGTCAGAGTGTGCTTTGGCCTCGTGGCCAGATAGCCCATTATAGCACACCTGGGATCGGCTCCCAAATTGGCAGATCAATCGGTTCTGGTGCAGTGTGGTAAAACCCTTCCCTTGGGGCGGTTGTGCCCTTGCTAAAATGTGTGCAGCGAGCGCCGGCCTGTCGGCGGCGCTCTGCTGTCATACTCCATTTGACAAGGACGATCCTCTGTGCTACCATTAAATCGAAATACATTGGCCTATGTTCGGGGGAAGGATGACGACAACCATTGCAATTGCCGGCAAGGGGGGAACAGGCAAGACCACCATCGCGGCGTTGATTATCGATCACCTGGTGAAAAGCCAAAAAGGCTCGGTGCTGGCCATTGACGCCGACCCCAGCACCAACCTGAACCTGGCTCTGGGTGTGCCGTTATATGACACGGTGGGTGACGTGCGCGAGGAGACGGCCACGGCCGTCGGCGGGGCGCGGGCGCTGGGTGGCATGAGCAAGTGGGACTACCTCGACCTGCGAATCCAGGAAGCGTTGGTGGAAGAGGCAGGCTTTGACCTGCTGGCTATGGGCCGTCCCGAAGGCCCTGGTTGCTACTGCGCAGCTAACAACATCCTGCGCACCTCGGTAGACCGCCTGTCGGCGGCCTATGATTATGTGGTGATTGACAACGAAGCCGGGCTGGAGCACCTCAGCCGGCGCACCACCCGCGATGTGGACCTGCTGCTGATCGTCTCTGACCCGACGCTACGCGGCATCATCGCTGCCGGCCGGGTGGCCGAGGTGGTGGACGAGCTCAAGACGGTGGTGGGGGCTATCTATCTGATCGTCAACCGCGTTGACGGTGGCCAACTGCCCGAACCGCTGATCCAGGCCATAGAGGAGCGCAACCTCAAGCTGGCGGGCTTTATCCCCACCGACCCGGCCATTGCCGAACTGGATGTGCTGGGGCAGCCCATCGTCCGGCTGCCGGCCGATGCCCCTAGCCGCCGTGCGCTGGGAGCGATCCTGGCGGCGTTGGAGGGAGGGCTGTTATCCTGACAGGCAGGTAAGCCATGAGAGAGGCGTTGCTCTACGAAAAGCTAGAGGACCAACGGGTGCGCTGTCATCTGTGCGCCCATCGCTGCCTCATCGCCGAAGGGCGCAAAGGGGTGTGTCTGGTGCGGGAAAACCGGGGGGGAACACTCTACACCCTGGTGTACGGCCTGCCCCTGTCTCAAGCGGTGGACCCCGTCGAGAAAAAGCCACTCTTTCACTTTTATCCGGGCAGCACCGCCTTTTCTATCGCTACCGTCGGCTGCAACTTTCGCTGCGAATTTTGCCAGAACGCCGACATCTCGCAGATGCCCCGCGATCGGGGGCAGATCGCCGGCCGCCAGACCGCGCCGGAGGAGGTGGTCTGGGCGGCGAAACGGTACGGCTCCCGGTCCATTGCCTATACCTATACCGAGCCGACGATCTTTTTCGAGTATAGCTACGACATCGCCCGCCTGGCCCATGCCGAGGGGATCGCCAGCGTGTATGTGACCAACGGCTACATGACTGCCGAGATGCTGGAGCTGTTCCAGGGGGTGACCGACGGTCACGAACCGTGGCTTGACGCTGCCAATGTGGACCTGAAGGCCTTCCGCGACGAAACCTACAAGAAGGTGTGCGGTGCCCGGCTCCAGCCGGTGCTTGATGCCCTCAAAAAGATGAAAGAGCTGGGGGTGTGGGTGGAGGTGACTACGCTGGTTGTGCCGGAGATGAACGATTCGGAGGCGGAGCTGCACGACATTGCCCGCTTTATCGCCACCGAGCTGGGGGTGGAGACGCCGTGGCATGTCAGCCGCTTTCACCCTGACTACAAGATGTATAACCGGGCTCCGACCCCGCCGGCCACCCTGCGCCGTGCCTACGACCTGGGGCGTGAGGCAGGGCTGCGGTATGTGTATGTTGGCAACCTGCCCGGCGCTCACCTGGAAAACACCTTTTGTCCCCATTGCGGCCAGATGGTTATCGGCAGGTGGGGCTTTCAAGTCAAAGAACGCCACATCCGAGAGGGGGCGTGTGCCTATTGCGGCACAGTGATTGATGGGGTGGGGATGTAGAAACGGCCAAGGACCAAGGGTCCACCTCATAACGTGGTTGTTGGTGATTGGTCATTCATCCTTCGTCATTTAGCCATTCGGTATCGGGAATTGTCCTATGCGCGTCCTTTTTGTCATCAAACAGATTGACTATGAGCCGTTGGGCCTGCTCTATCTATCCAGCACGCTGCGACAGGCCGGGCACCAGGTGCGGTTGGCGATTGCCGCCGATGAAGACCCGGTGGCCGTCGCCCAAGAGTGGCAGCCGGGGGTGGTGGGGTATAGCGTCTATACCGGCTCACAGACCTACTACCGCGATTTGAACCTGCGGATCAAGAAAGCGTTGCCCGGCGTTGTCTCTGCCTTTGGAGGGCCGCATCCCACCTATTTCCCCGAGTTTATCGAGGAGCCGGGGGTAGACGCGGTGTGCATCGGCGAGGGGGAGGGGGCTATCCTTGACCTGGTGAATGCCGTGGAGGCCGGCCGCCCGCTGAGCGGCATCGAAAACTGGTGGTTCAAGCAGAATGGGGGTGTGGAACGCAATCCGCTCCGCCCGGCAGAGGACGATCTGGACCGCCTGCCCTTCCCTGACCGCGAGCTGATCTATGAACAGGATAGCTTTACCCGAGAGAGCGGCATCAAGCATTTCATCACCAGCCGGGGTTGCCCCTACAATTGCACCTACTGCTTCAATCATGCCCTGGCTGCCCTCTATCGGGGCAAGGGCCGGCGGCTGCGTCAGGCGAGCGTGGATAAGGTCATTGAGGAGGTCCGATGGGTAAAGGAACGCTACCCCCTGCAGTTCGTCGTCTTTCTCGATGATCTGTTCATCGTCTCTACCGAGTGGCTGCGGGAGCTGGCCGACAGATTCCCCAAGGAGATCGGCCTGCCCTTCTTCTGCAACGTGCGGGCCAACCTGGTCACCGAAGACAAGATCGCCTTGCTCAGGCAGGCAGGTTGCACCAGCGTGGGGATGGGGGTGGAGACCGGCAATGCCCAGCTCCGCAACGAAATCCTCAAGCGTGCCCTTTCGGACGAGCAGATCATCGGCGCCAGCCACCTGATCCGCCAGGCGGGCATCCAGTTGATTACGACCAACATGCTGGGGCTGCCGGGTGGCACGCTGGCGAACGATTTCGAGACGTTGGCCCTCAACCATGCCTGCCGACCTGCCTATGCCAATGCCTTCCTCTATCAGCCCTATCCCCGGACTGAATTGGGCGAGTATGCCCGGCAGCATGGGTTTGTCGAAGGGTCATTGGACGAGATTGATGACTCGGCCTGGGAGCGGTCGGTGTTGCGTTTCTCCAGCCCGGAGGAAAAGCGCCAGATTGAGAATTTCAACAAGCTCTTTGCCCTGGCGGTTGAGTGGCCGTGGCTCACCGGGTTGGTGCGGCGGCTGATCAAACTGCCGCCCAACCCTCTCTACCGCCTGGCTTTCAAGCTGTGGAAGGGATATGCTATCAAGAGCCGCATCCATCCCTACCACCCCTCGTTCCGAGAGCTGGTGCGGACGGTGCGGCGGTTCATGAAGTTCGACTAGACCTGGATCGCCTTCCAGCGTCCGCCGCGAAAGCGCAGAAAGTTAAGGGTGCCCCGTAGCGTAAAATCGAAGGCCATTGCCCCCCAGGCGCCGACCAACCCCCAACCAAGGGTCAGGGCAAAGAGGTAGGCCAGTGGCAGCCGCACCAGCCAAATCCCGGCGGCGGTGACGATCATTGGCCAGCGGGTGTCGCCTGCGCCGCGCAGCCCGCCGGCAAAGATCATGCTGGCAGCCAGGATCGGCTGAAACAGGCCCACCACCCGCAGCGGCGTTGCGCCCAGGGCGATCACCTCGGCGTCGTCGGTGAAAAAGCCCATGATCTGCGCCGGAAACAGAACAAAGGCCAGGCCGACGGCGGCCATGATCGCAGCCCCTATCCTGTAGGCCGTGTAGCCGCGTTGCTGGGCTGCTTCGGGGTCCTTGGCCCCCAACGCCTGGCCTACCAGCGTGGTGGCGGCGATGGCAAAGCCAAAGCCGGGCATAAACGACAGCGACCAGCCGTTGATGGCTACCTGATTGGCGGCATAGGCGGCGATGCCCAGACTGGCCAGGATGCGCACATAGGCCATATTCCCGGTGCGGAACAGGACCTGCTCCGCGCCGGTGGGCAATCCGATCCGCAGGACGCGGCGGATCATTGCCCAGTCGAAGTAGAAACGGGTCAGCCGCAGCCGGAGGCCGGATCGCCCTTTGAGCAGGATGACCATGACCAATGATCCACCTACCACCTGCCCTGACATTGCTCCCAACGCCGAGCCGGCTACCCCCATCTTGGGCAGGCCGAACAGGCCGTTGATCAGGGTCCAGGCTACGGCAATGTTGACGACATTGACCCCCAGCATTACCGCCAGTGGGGTCCGGGTGTCGCCGGCGCCGCGCAGACAGGCGTTGCCAATGGCCATCAGGGTGACAAAGAAGAGCGAAGCAGACACCAGGCGCAGATAAGTGGTGCTCAACCCCACTACCTCGGCCTGAGCGCCCAGCAACAGCACCGCCGGCCGGGCCAGGCTTATACCCAAGGCCCCGCACCCCAGGCCGATGAACACCCCCAATACTACCGATTGGCGCAACACCTTGTTCGCCTGGTCCGGCTGTTGAGCGCCGGTGAAACGGGCAATGAGTGCCGTCGATCCGGTGGCGATGGCCCCCAGCAGTGTCTGGGCCAAAAAGACCCACTGGTTTGCCAGCCCGACAGCAGCCAGCGGCGCCGCCCCTAGATGGCCCACCAGGAAGGTATCCACAAGGCCGACCATCATGCCCAGCAACTGCTCACCGGTGGCCGGCAGCGCCAGGCGTAGCACATCACGGCGCAGGGCGGCGTGGGATGAGTCGGGCCGGAGCAGGCTGGCGACTTTGTGCAGGATGGTGGTGGCTTCTAAACCCATGCCCCTTACACCTGTTGCCGGTTCCGCAGGAAGGCGATGATCTTTTGGTCGGCCACGGGGAAAGCAAAGGCGTCTAGTTCGTCGAGGGTGACCCAGCGCAGGTCGCTGCAGCCGATACAGCAAGGGGTGCCGCTCAACCACCGACACTCAAAAACGAACAGGGTCATGTGAAAATGGGTGAAAGTGTGATCTACAGTGCACAGCAGTTCGCCCACCTCGATCTCCATGTTGAGCTCTTCGGCGATCTCTCGATGCAGACAGGCGGGCAGATCCTCGCCAGGACGGCGCTTGCCGCCGGGAAACTCCCATAGCCCGCCCAGCATCCCGTCCGGCGGGCGCTGGGTGATGAGCAGGTGGTTGTTGTCGTCCCAGATGACCCCGGCCGTTACGTCACGATGGGGTCGGTTGGTGCGGGTGGCGCGGATGGGCAGGTCATTCTGAATCCCCTCGCGGCAGGCCAGGCAGTCGTTTATGGTGGGACAGATCAGGCAATGGGGGTTTGTCGGCGTGCAGATGGTCGCTCCCAGGTCCATCAAGGCTTGGTTAAAGGCGCCGGCGTGACCGGTGGGCATCATGGCCTGGGCCAGCTTTTCCAGGCGGCGGCGGGTGCTGGGCCGACCGGGATCGTCGTCAATGCCAAAGATGCGGCACAGCACGCGGTGCAGGTTGCCATCCATAGCGATGGCATCGTACCCGAAGGCGATGCTGGCGATAGCCGCGGCGGTGTAGCGTCCTACCCCCGGCAGAAGGAGCAACGCTTCGGGGGTAGGGGGCATGTGTCCGCCCATGTCTCGCACCACCTGCTGGGCTGCTCGATGGAGATTGCGCGCTCGGGCATAGTAGCCAAGCCCCTCCCAGGCTTTCAAGACCTCGTCCACCGAGGCTGCTGCCAGCGACTCCAGGGTGGGAAAGAGCGACATAAATCGTATGTAGTGGGGAATGATCGTTTCCACCCGGGTCTGCTGAAGCATGATCTCGGCCACCCAGATAGCATAAGGGTCGCGCGTATGGCGCCAGGGAAGGTCCCGTTGGTGACGCTCATACCAGGCCAGCAGGCATTGGCCAATGGCGCGCAGCTCTTTGGGCTCGCGACCGTCGTCGAACGCTGTCATGGCTATAACTATACCGCGGATAGGGCCAGAGGTCAAGAATGCGACTTGGCTTGGCCCGGCATTTGAATTGTCGCTGCGCTCCCGTTTGACCCGCCAGGGCTTTTAACGTACAATAGACCGTGCTGCGGTCAGGAGACCGCGCTGCAAAGGGGAGGTTGAAAGATGACTCTGCTGAAAAAGGTCTGGCGACGATGGCTTTTCACCGCAGGGGACGCAGAGTTCGCTTAGATTCATAGAGATTTATCGGATTACTCTGCGGCCTCGGCGTTCTCTGCGGTGAGCCCAAGGCTTTTTTCAGTGGACCCAAAGATATGGTTTCAGCGCAGAGGCCGAGAACGCAGAGGTTTAAGATATAGCCAGGGGTGAGGAATGCAGATCAAGATAAACGAAACCCTTCTCGAATTGGTTGAAGGTGACATAACTGAGCAGGATACCGAAGCCATCGTCAATGCGGCCAACCCCTCGCTGCTGGGGGGAGGTGGGGTGGATGGGGCCATTCACCGTGCCGGCGGACCGGAGATCCTGGCCGAATGCCGCAAGCTAGGTGGTTGTGCCACCGGCGATGCCAAGATCACCACCGGCGGTCGGCTCAAGGCGCGGTATGTCATCCATACCGTGGGGCCGGTCTATTGGCGCGAGGGGCGCGAGCGGGCGGCGGATCTGCTGACCAGCGCCTACCGTCGCAGCCTGGAGGTGGCAACGGAGCATGGTGTGCGCACTCTAGCCTTTCCGTCCATCAGTACCGGGGCTTACGGGTATCCGCTGAAGGAGGCGGCGCCGGTGGCGTTGCGGGCGGTGATGGACTATCTGTCCACTCGACCGGAAAGTGGCATCAGGTTGGTGCGCTTTGTGCTCTACGGGCGGCAGGCGTATCAGGCATATGAGCAGGCACTGCGCCGCCTGATGGATAAGGGGGCTGAGGAAAATTTGCCATGACGGCAGAGATGATTTTGGTACGTTTGGTAGGGGCTCTGGCCCTGGTGGCCATGAACGGCTTTTTTGTCGTGGCCGAGTTTGCCCTGGTGAGCGTGCGGCGGTCCCGCATTGACGAGCTGGTCGCCCAGGGCAATGGGCTGGCACGCATCGTCCGCCACGCTATTCAAGATCCCGATCGGTTTATTGCCGCCACCCAGCTGGGTATTACCCTGGCCAGCCTGGGGCTGGGCTGGATTGGGGAGCCGGCTTTTGCCGGCCTGATTGTCCCGCTGGTGGCAGCGATCCCAGGGCCGTGGGATGAGGTGCTGGTCCACTCCATAGCCGGTGGCATCGCCTTTGCGCTCATTACCTTTTTGCATGTCGTCCTGGGGGAGTTGGCTCCCAAATCGATCGCCCTCCAATACCCAGAACGGGCCAGCCTGATCGTGGCCCGGCCCATTGTCTTGACCGAAAACCTCTTCCGCCCGTTTATCTGGCTCCTGAATGGCACAGGCAACGGCCTGCTAAAGCTGCTGGGCCTGCGCACGGTAAGCGGGCATCAGCGGGTCCATTCCGTCGAAGAGCTCAAGATTCTGATGCGTGAGAGCCAGGAGGGGGGCGTCATCGAAGCCGAGCAGGAGGAGATGCTGCAGAAGGTCTTTGAATTCGGCGAGCGCCAGGTCCGCGAGGTGATGATCCCCCGGCCCGATGTGGTTGGCGTGGACAAGGATGCTACCCTGCGCGATCTGCTGGACCTGTTTGCTGTGACCCGGCACGCCCGCTTCCCGGTCTATGAGCAGGACCTGGATCATATTGTGGGCATTGTGGCCGTCAAAGATATCCTGCTGGCCTTGGCCCGGAATCCGGCCCAGGTGGAAGCGCCTATCGGCACGCTGGCCCGACCGGCCCTCTTTGTGCCGGAGACGGCGGCTGTGGCCGACCTGCTGGCCGAGATGCGGGCCAGCCACAATCAGATGGCAGTGGTCCTTGACGAGTATGGTGGCACGGCAGGCGTCGTCACTGTGGAGGAGCTGGTTGAAGAGATCGTGGGCCGCTTGAGCGATGAGCTGGTGACGACGACAGGACCGGTGGTCCGCCTGGACGAGAAAACGGTGGAGATTGATGCCTTGTTGCGCATAGACGAGGTTAACGACCAGCTCGGCCTGGACCTGCCTGAAGGGGAGGAGTATGAGACGGTGGCCGGCCTGATCCTCTACCGGCTGCAGCGCATTCCAACCGAAGGGGAGGTGCTGCGCTGCAAGGGGCTGGATCTGCAGGTGATCCGGATGAAGGGACCCAAGATCGAAAAGGTGCGGATTCGGAGCCACAGCAATGGATGACGTGCTGAATTGGCTGCTAGAGCCGGACAACCCCTCGGCCCGTTATCTGGCCCTCACCGGTCTGCTGGGCCGCCTGGCCACCGATCCGGAGGTGGTGGCCACTAGGGCGGCGATCCCCGGCTGGGGGCCGGCGAAGGCCATTCTCGACGCCCAGTGGCCGGAGGGGTACTGGATGCACCCTGGCGTTGGCTACAGCCCCAGGCACAAGGCCACGGTGTGGCAGGTGATCTTTTGGGCGCAGCTAGGCGCTCCCCGCATTGAGCCGATAGACCGCGCCTGTGCCTATGTGATCGATCACAGCCGCCTGCCCAACGGACTCTTTTCGGCAGACAAGACGCCCAGGGGAGCCATCCTTTGCCTGGGCGGCAACCTGCTGCGTGCCTTTTCACAACTGGGCTACCGGGACCCGCGCCTCGACGAAAGCCTGGAGGCCCTGGCCGGGGCAGCCGTCGGCGACGGCTTTCGCTGCCGCTGCAACGCCAGCCCCCGCCCTGCCCACCACCGCGATGGGCTGCTCTGTGCCTGGGGGGCGGTCAAGGTTCTGGGGGCGCTGGCTGAACTACCGGCAGAGCAGCGGACACCGGCGATGGAGGCCGCGATCGAGGCCGGCGTCGCCTTGCTGCTGAACGGCAACTTGACCACCGGCAACCACCCCACGGAACCGGATGACCTGTGGCACAAGCTGAGCTTTCCGCTCGGCTCTCACTCTGACCTGGTGGAAGTGCTGGAGGTGCTGGGCCGGCTTGGCCTGGGGGGCGACCCCCGATTGGCGTCGGCAGCGGATGTCGTGCGGAGCAAACGGGACAAGGAAGGCCGCTGGGCGCTGGAGCACACGCCGGCCAACACCTGGGCCAGGTTTGGCACAGTGGGGCGGCCCAACAAGTGGGTTACCCTGCGGGCGCTGCGGGTAATGCGTGAAGGGTAAAATGGTTTCGAGGGGTTCCTATGAAAATCGCAATTCTATCGGATATACACGATAACATCTGGCGGCTGGAGGCGCTGCTGGCCGGCTTGCAGGCCGATCTCCTCCTCTTCTGTGGCGATTTCTGCGCGCCGTTTACCCTGGCCCAGATCGCCGAAGGGTTCGCCGGTCCGGTGCACGTTGTCTTGGGCAACAACGATGGCGACAAGCTGCTCCTGGCGCGGGTGGCAAGCCGCTTCCCGCATGTGACGCTACACGGCGATTTTGCCGATCTGGAGCTGGATGGGCGGCGGGTGGCGGTCACGCACTACCCGGAGATCGGCCAGGCGCTGGCCCAGGGCGGCATCTACGACCTGGTGTGCTACGGCCACAGCCACCAACACGCCGTCGTCCAGGTGGGCCGGACAGTGCAGGTCAATCCCGGCGAGGTGATGGGCCGCTTTGGCCTTTCGACCTATGCTCTGTACGACACAGCCACCGGCCAGGCGCAGATCGTGGAGGTTCCCCGCTAGAGCAAGGCGGTATCTTGGCCTACGCGCCCCACAAAATCAACCCCATCTCAAAGGGGTTGCCCAGGTCTTCATGGTTGGGGAGGATGCGCAGCGCATAGCCGTGCCGCCCGCTGGTGGTGCAGGTAATGCCCCCGGCAAATATGAACATACCCTTTCCCTTGGACTGGGCAATAAGCATGGGGATGGTCTGCGCCCGGACGATCAACCCCTCTGCATCCAGGGGGCCGTAGAATAGCTCGACCGTCACGTCGGTGGGGTTCAGCGCCCCCAGGGCGATCTCGGCCTGGACCTGGAGCTGGTCGCCAACTTTGAGCTCCCGTCCTTCTGGCGGATCGGCCCACACCCGTTCGATCCGGATCTGGCCCCATCCCTGGCGCAGCCGCGTTTTCCAGGCAGCCAACGCCTTGGCCCGCTCCTGGTTGTCGGTCGTCAGGCGCCGGCTCCGTTCGGCGCTGGGCAGATAACACACCTCAAAGTACTCGTGGACCATGCGGTTGGTGTTGAATACGGCGGCGTGGTCGCGCATCGCCGCCTTCATCCGGGCGATCCAGCCCCGTGGCAACCCGTCGCGCCCCCGCTCGTAGAACAGAGGGACGATCTCTTTCTCCAGCAGGTCATAAATGGCGTTGGATTCGACCCTGTCCTGGTAGTCGAACTGGTCCTCTGGATATTCCTCGCCGTGGCCGATGGCCCAGCCGGTCTCGGGTGTATAGCCCTCGGCCCACCAGCCATCGAGGATGCTCAGGTTCAGCGCGCCGTTGGCCGTGGCCTTCATGCCGCTGGTGCCGCTAGCCTCGTGGGGGCGGCGGGGGGTGTTTAGCCACAGGTCCACCCCTTGCACCAGATAGCGGGCCACGACCATGTCGTAATCCTCAAGGAATACGATCCGGTTGCGGAACTCTTCGCGACGGGCATGGTGGATGATCTGGCGGATCAGCTCTTTGCCGGGGTTGTCGCGGGGATGGGCTTTGCCGGCAAAGATGATCTGTACCGGCCGGTCCTTGTTGCTCAGGATGCGGGCCAGACGGTCTATGTCCTGGAAGAGGAGTGTACCGCGCTTATAGGTGGCAAAACGCCGGGCAAAACCGATGGTCAGCACCTCGGGGTTAAGTACCTCTTCTGCGGCCTGGACCTCTGCCGGGCGGCTGCCTCGCTGCTCCAGTTGGGCGCGCAGCCGCCGCCGGGCAAAGGCTACCAGCCGCTCGCGGCGGCGCTCGTGGGTGCGCCACAGCTCCTCGTCGGGGATGCGCATCACCTGCTGCCAGACCGCCTGGTCGGCCGGGCGCTCGATCCAGCGCGGCCCCAGGTAGCGGTCGTACAGGTCGGCCATGTCGTGGGAGATCCAGGAACGGGGGTGGATGCCGTTGGTGATGCTCAGGATGGGCACCTCAGCGGCGGGTACCTGCGGCCACACCTCTTGCCACATCTCACGCGACACCTGGGCGTGGAGCTGGCTGACGCCGTTGGTCCTGTTCGCCAGGCGCATGGCCAGGATGGCCATACAAAAGTAGCCGTTGGGGTCCTCAGGGTTCATCCGGCCCAGGCCCAGGAATTCATGCCGCGACAGGCCCAGGCGCGGATAGTAGCGGCTAAAGTAATAGTCCACCAGGTCGGGGTGGAACCAATCAATGCCCGCCGGCACCGGGGTGTGGGTGGTAAAGACATGGCCGGCCACTGCCGCCTCGCGGGCCTCGGCAAAGGACAGCCCCTGTTCCTCCATCAACAGCCGGATGCGCTCCAGGGCCAGGAAAGCCGAGTGGCCCTCGTTCATATGGCACACGGTGGGTTGCAGGCCGAGGGCACGCAGAGCGCGGAGGCCACCGATGCCCAACAGGATCTCTTGACGGATGCGCATATCGTCGTCGCCGCCGTAGAGCTGGTCGGTGATGTCCCGGTCTTCGGGCCGGTTGCACTCGATGTTGGTATCCAGCAGATAAAGGGGCACCCGCCCTACCTGCGCCCGCCACACCTGGGCTTTGACCCAACGGCCCGGATACTCTAGCTCGATGAGCAACGGCGCGCCGCTCAACTGCCGCTCCAGCGTCACCGGCAGATTGTAAAAATCGTTGTCGGGATATAGCTCCTGCTGCCAGCCGTCGGGGTTCAGGTATTGGCGAAAATAACCCTGTTGGTAGAGCAACCCCACGCCCACCAACGGCAACCCCAGGTCGCTGGCCGATTTCAGGTGATCGCCGGCCAGAATGCCCAGGCCCCCGGCGTAGATACTCAGGCTCTCGGTCAGGCCGAATTCGGCGGAAAAGTAGGCGATGAGCAGCCCATCTTGCCGCCCGTGGGTTTTGTGATACCAGGTGCCCTTGCTCTGCATGTAGCGGTCAAACTCACGCCATACCCGATCCAGATGGGCCAGAAAGCCATCATCTTCGGCCACCTGCTCCAGCCGCTCCTGGCGGATGGTGCCCAGCATCAACACCGGATTATGGCCCGTGGTTTCCCATAGGTCGCGGTCCAACCGCCGAAACAGGTCAATAGCCTCGTGGTTCCAGGTCCACCACAGGTTGTAGGCCAGATCGCGCAGCCGCTCCAGCCTGGCCGGCAACGAAGGGATTACCCGGAAGGTATGGCTTGGTCGCATCTTTTCCTCCCCAGCGAGTTGCGGGCACATTCTACCTCAAGATGGCGAAAAGGGGAAATCGGCCTTGCCGCCGATACGTCCAAGATGCCGATCTGCGCCCCGATCCCCAAGATCGCATCGCCTGCGCCATCGTGGATGCCGCCTATGCTCAAAGCGCATGGGTTTCACTGGTAACAGACTATCGTTGCTTTTGCAAATCGGCTGACTTGTGCTATAATTTCGCCGCGAGAAAAAGGAGTAGGCTCTGCGATCTGTTCAGGTTTCTGTCTCACGATAATGAAAAAGCTCTTCTACAGCCAACTTTCTGGATCTATCTTTGCCCTATACCAGGGGACATACCATCTCAAGGAGGAGGTGATGCCTATCGGCCACAATGCAGATTAGTAGGACAACTGCTAGCAGTTGCCCTACCGGGTGGGCAGTTACGATTAGTAACTGAAAGATGGTCACAAGCCTACAGCAAGAGAAAGGAGAGCCTGGATGAGACGAAACACGCTACTTTCCATTTTACTGCTGCTTTCCCTGGTTCTGGCAGCTTTGCCAGCACCAACGACAGCCCAGGAATCCAACCTGCCTGCGGCAAAAGTCCTTGACAAACCGCTGCAGATCCAACGTGCAGCCCAGCGGGCACCCCAGCCGGTTGCCGATGTGACGGCTGTCCCTCAGCAGGGTACCTGGACGCTGGGACCGGCCACACCCTTTGAGTTCACCCGCTTCGACGCCGTCTTTGTCCCCGGCCCGGAACCGTGGGGCAACAAGGTCTACTTCCTGGGTGGGCGCACCGGCGGCTCTACCGAAGACCCCACCATCTGGTCTTTTGACCCTGTCGCCGGCACCTATGCCGATACCGGGGCGGATATGGTAGAGGATGTCTCCAACTACACCGCCAACCTGGTCCTGGACGACGGCACCGGCCGCGGCCCGGCCATCTATGTCATCGGCGGCTACAACGCCGACGGTTCCCCGGCCGGCAACATCGGCACGGTGCAGCGCTACTACCCCCAGACCAACGAGGTCGAAGCGTTGCCCAGCGCCGACGACTGGACCGTTACCGTGGCCGGCAACCTGGTCGGAGCCATGGGCACGGCCGTGGTGAACGACATCATCTACGTCTTTGGCGGCTGGGAAAACCAGGCCGCCCCCTATTTCTACGCCGGCACCTGGGCCTTTGACCCCAAGCAGCCCTCCGGTTCGCGCTGGACCGACCTGGGCATCAACCTGAGCATCCCCCGCGCCTACATCCAGGTGGCCGTGCAGGACGGGGTGATCTATGCCATCGGCGGGGACTACCAGTACACCGGCGGCGACCTGGTCCCGACGCCCCTGGTGGAGGCGCTGGACACGGCCAACCTGGCCGCCGGCTGGCAACTTCGCTCCTCGATGCCCGTGGCCCTCAGCCAGGGACGCGCCTTCGGCTTTGACGCCGATACGCTGGCCCCGGCCCCGTGGGGCGGCTACATCTATACCGCCGGCGGCGGCGACTGGCCGGCCGACTCGAATGAGGCCATGGAATACCTGGTGCTCTCCGATTCCTGGAACCAGGCCTTCCCCGACCTGAACACCGCCCGGCGCAACCATGCCGGCGCCTTTGTCCCCCTGTGCACTCCGGACCCGACCGATGGCCTGCCGGGGCTGTGGGTCTTTGGTGGACGCAGCGGCAGCGATACCCCGCCCTACGCCCCCACCGAGTTCTACCCGCTAGAATGCGCCGTGGCCTGCAACGTGCTGGTGGTGGACGACGACTGGGACTTTGACCAGACGGTGCCCAACGACGGCGGCCGGCCCTACTACACCTCCACCCTGGACTACCTGGGCTATCCCTATGACGTCTGGGATACCGTCTCCCAGGGCGACCCAACCACCGCCGACATGGCCCCCTATGACGTCGTCATCTGGTTCACCGGCTATGCTTGGGAGGGCGGCGTCTTTACCCCGAACAACGAGGCCCAGGTGGCCGCCTACCTGGACGGCGGCGGCAACTTTATCCTCTCCTCGCAGGAGTACCACTATGAGGCCGGGACGATCACGCCCTTCATGGCCAACTACCTGGGCGTGGCGGACATGACTGACGATGCGACCGAACTGGACCCGGTCGGCAACGCCGGCAATCCCATCGGCAACGGGCTGGGGCCGTATGCAATGGTCCGCCCGGACGACTGGGCCGCCTACTGGCCCACCGGTTCCTATGAGGGCCCCTACGACGACTATGCCGACGCCGTGGCCGGCGCGGATGAGCCGTTCCGCTTCAACGCTTCCGGCCAGAACAACTCCACCAGCTACGACGCCGGCACCTTCAAGACCGCCTTCCTGGCCTGGCCCTTTGAGTGGATTGACACGGTGGAGGAGCGGGCCGAGATCCTGGGCCAGGCGCTGAACTGGATGTGCGCGGCCGGGGCAGCCCAACTCGTGCTCCTGCCCCCCTGGCAGCAGGGCTTTGCCGACCCCGGGACAACGGCCTCCTACACCCTTACCCTGGGGAACTATACCGGCCAGGAGGAGACCTTTGACATCACCTACGATAGCCTATGGGCGGTGGTCGGCCCGGACACCGTCGGCCCGGTGCCCAACGGGAGCACAGTTGACTTTGTCGTGCAGGTGAACGTGCCGGAAGATGCCGACTGCCTGGACGAGGATCTCCTCACCGTCACGGCGGCCGACCCCACCCAGACCTACACCGATACCGCCCAGATCCGCACCATCGCCGGCCCGGCCTGGCAGATCGAGTCGAACACCAACGCCGAGGGCACCCACTGGATGGCCTTTGCCTGCACCGATGACTATGGCACCTCCGGCACCTGCTTCTACGCCGGCGGCCTCGGTGCGGGCAACGCCGTCACCGGACACGCCCAGGCTTACGACATCGCTACGGCTACCTGGTCTGATCTGCCCGACATGCCGACCCCTGTCTTTGGTGCGGTGGGCGGCTTTGTCGGCGGCAGGTTCTGCGTGGCCGGCGGCTTCACCACCACCAGCGGCGACTGGGGCGGCACCTATGCCCTGCAGTGCTACAACCCGGCGACGAACGCCTGGTCCACCGGCCCGGACATCCCCGGTCCGCCGGAGGTCGGCGGTGCGGGCGGCGCGGCCGGCGGTGTGGTGGACGGCGTCCTGCACGTGACCGGCGGCTGTGGGGCCAACAACTGTGCCAGCAACCAGCACTTTGCCTTTGACGGCACAACCTGGAGCCAAGGAGCCGTGTTGCCCGACTACCTGGTCTTCCACGGCGCAGCGGCAGGGCCAGGCCGGCTCTATGTCGGTGGGGAGTACAGCGGTTCCGCCGGCTTTTACGAGTATAACCCGAGTACCGATTCCTGGACGCCGCGAGCCAACCTCCCGGCCTCGGCCGGCAAGAAATCGCCGGTGGGGGCGGTTGTCCCCGGCGGCGGAGTCTTCTGGTGGGGCGGTGACCTGGGGGCCTGGAGCAACGTCCAGGACAGCACCTGGTACTATGACCCTGTGACCAATTCCTGGGTTCGGTTCACGGCGGTGTTGAACCAGGCGACCACTGGCGCGGGCGGCGGCCTGGCCGACGGCCGGCTGTGGAACTTTGGCGGCAGCATCGGGGCTGGGCCGATTGTCCCGCCGCCCCACGAGTCGCTGCTCTACTGCATCCCGCCCTCGCCTGGTGCGGGTGCGCTCCTCGGCCATATCTACGATGCCAACACCGGCTTGGCCATTGCCAACGCCAATGTTCAGCTATACGGAGTGAGCGACCCTGATTTCTGGGATGAGCGCTATAGCGGTCCCGACGGCGCCTATGCCTTCGATCCCCTCATCGCCGGCACCTATATGCTCAATGTCATGGCGATGGACTACTTTAACCAGTATGACGTTGGGCCTATCACCGTCGTTGAGGGCGAAGATTCTGTTCAGGACATCTATCTGGCCGCCTCCTGGCCCGATCTCTCGGATGATTCGGCCAGCCTCACCCTGCCGCCCGACTCGACCGGCACCTTTGAGGTGACGGTGGTCAACACCGGCACGGCCGACCTGCATTTCCATGTCTCCGAGGTCCCTGCCGACGGCATCTTTTTCCCGGAGGGGATGCCCAAGGGGGTGGATCCGCAGGTCTACCGCGATCTGGCGGCGGCGCCCGATGGCCAGGCTCGTTTCATCGTCTACCTGCGCGAGCAGGCCGACCTCTCGGCTGCCTTCACCATGACAGACCGGTCGGCCCGCGGCCGCTATGTCTTGAACGCGTTGCGCCAGACCGCGGCGCGCACCCAGGCCGGCTTGCTGGCGGACCTGGACAAGGCCGGAGTTCCTTACGAGTCTCGCTACATCGTCAACGCCGTCGTGGTCCAGGGCGGGCGCGCTCTGGTTGACAGCATCGCTGCCCGACCTGAGGTGGCCTTCGTTGGACCGGTCACGGCCTACCCGGCTCCCGCTCCCGTCGAGGCTGCTCCGGCCGCTGAGAGCACCGAAGCGATCGAGTGGAATATCAAAAAGATCAAGGCCGACCAGGTCTGGACCGACTTTGGGGTCACCGGCGAAGGGATCGTTATCTCGAACATTGATACCGGCGTGCAGTACACCCACCCGGCCCTGGTCAACCAGTACCGTGGCAACCTGGGCGGCGGCTCCTACGACCACAACTACAACTGGTGGGACCCCTACAACCAGAACCCCACCGAGCCTGCCGACGCCTCCGGCCACGGTTCTCACACCATGGGCACCATGATCGGCAGCGATGACCCAACCAACCCCATCTCGGCCACCAATGCCATCGGCGTGGCCCCGGGGGCACAGTGGATGGCCTGCGACGGTTTTGACAACAACACCGGCTACGGCTATGACCCCGAGCTTCTGGAATGCGCCGAGTTCATCCTGGCCCCGTGGGACCTGGGCGGCGCCAACCCCGATCCCGACATGCGTCCCGACATAGTCAGCAACTCCTGGGGCGGTGGGCAAGGTCAGTGGTGGTACAACCAGGTCATCTATGCCTGGCGCGCTGCCGGTATCTTCCCCTCCTTCTCCAACGGCAACAATGGGCCCTCCTGCGGTACCGCCGGCAGCCCCGGTGACCAGCCCAACGTGATGAGCAGCGGCGCCACCGACAGCAACGACACCATCGCGAGCTTCTCCAGCCGTGGGCCGGCTGCGATCACCGGCCTCACCAAGCCCAATGTCGCCGCCCCTGGCGTCAGCGTCCGCTCCTCTGTGCCGACCAATGCCTACGCCCTGTACAGCGGCACCTCGATGGCTGCGCCGCACACTGCTGCCGAAGCTGCTCTCATCTGGTCGGCTGTGCCGGCACTCCGTGGCAACGTCCAGCAGACCTACTGGCTGATCGAACAGACGGCTTTCCGCATTGATAGCGACCAGTGCGACCCGGCCGGCACCTATCCCAACAATGTCTACGGCTACGGGCGCATTGATGCCTACGAGGCCGTGAGCATGGCCCTGAGCGCCAACTGGGATATCTCCTGGTTGAGTGTCACTCCGGCTCAGGGGGTGGTTGCTCCAGACGATGGGATCACCCTCACCCTCACCTTCGATACGACCGGCCTGGATGCGGAACAGTGCTACACCGGCACCCTGAAGCTCGAATTCAATGATCCCTATGTCCATGAGGTGTTGATGCCGGTGGAACTGTGTGTGGCCTCGTTGCCATCCCTGCACAGGATCTATCTGCCGATCATCGTCAAGGAGTATGCTGCACCCTAGAGGACAGTTAAGGCACACCGGATTGCGTCGTTTGCCAAGACGGCTGTGAGAATCAAAGGCTAGCGGGGCGTGCGCCCCGCTAGCCTACTTTCCAAAGCATTAGGAAAACTGCTAGCAGATGCCCTACGGCTGTAACGCCAATAGAGAGGAGCACAAAACCCGCAATGAAGCATCTAAGAAGCGGATGGTTGTTAGTTCTGATGGTCGTAGTTGTCCTGGCCGGCCTGATGGGCCCCTGGTCCCTGGCCGACACCCCTCCCGCCGGACCGAGTGAACCGGTCGTGGTCCGCCTCTACTTCCGGGACCAGGCACACCTGAATGCCGTGGCCGGGGAGCTGGACATTTGGGAAGTGCACCGCGATGCAGGCTATGTCGTCGCCGCCCTGCGGCCGGCCGAGTACCAGTGGCTGCAGGGGCTGGGCTATCGCCTGGAGATCGATGCCGAAAAGACGGCGCTGCTGGGCATCCAGGCACCTCTCGACCCCCGCTACTACTACTTTGACGACTACTTTGCTAACTCCTACAACCGGTACATTGTGAACTTTTTACAAGACACCAACGCTGCCTATCCCGACCTGACTGAGCTATATGACATCGGCAATGCCTGGGAAGGAGATCATGGCGGCTATCTGCGCGATATGCGGGTGCTGCGCATTACCAACGAAGACCCGGCCTATGGCCCTATCGAAGACAAGCCGGTCTTTTACCTCTTGGCCAACGTCCATGCCCGCGAAGTGGCCACGCCGGAGCTGGCCATCCGCTATATCAAGTACCTGACCTCCGGCTATAACGGCCAGGGCGGCTACAACCTGGACCCCGATGTTACCTGGCTGGTGAACCATAACGTGGCCTACGTCCTGGTGATGCAGAACCCCGATGGACATGTGGTCAACGAGCAGAACACCGGTGCCTATCGCCGCAAGAACGTGGACAACGACGATGGCTGCGGCGATCCCAACTCGTGGGGGGTGGACCTGAACCGCAATCACAGTTTCAAGTGGGGCTGCTGTGGCGGCTCCAGCGGACAGCCCTGCGCCGAGACCTATCGCGGCCCCAGCCGGGGCAGCGAGCCGGAGACCGACGCCTTTCAGAATCACCTGGCCAGCGTGATACCCGACCAGAACGGCCCCAATGGCGACGACGAGTACCCGCCGGCCGCTCCCAGCGACACTACCGGCATCTTTATCACCCTGCACAGCTACTCCGACCTGGTGCTGTGGCCATGGGGACATACCTCCAACCAGGCACCCAACGGGGCCGGACTGCAGACAATCGGCCGCAAGCTTGCCTACTACAACAACTATACCCCCCAACAGGCCTATCAACTCTATGCGACCGACGGCACCACTGACGACTGGACTTATGGTAAATTAGGCATCCCTTCCTACACCTTCGAGGTTGGCCCTCAGTCTGGTACTTGTGGCAACTTTTTCCCGTCTTACGGCTGTATTGACGGCATTGACGGTATGCCCCGCAACTTCTGGGCCGAAAACCGGCCGGCCTTTCTCTACGCCCACAAGATCGCCCGCACCCCCTACATGACCGCCTATGGCCCCGATACCCAGAATGTGGTTGTCACTCCCAACGAAATACCGCAGGGTGCGCCGGTGAGCCTGACGGCCAACATCGCCGACCACCGCTACGGCGGCGACCCGCTCCAGCCGATCTATGGCGCCGAATACTTTTTCGACGTCCCTGGCGACGATGGCACCGGCATCCCCATGGATCCTAGCGACGGCAGTTGGGGCGGGCTGAACGAGAATGTCGAGGCTACGGTAGACACCAGCTCGCTGCCGCCGGGCAAGCACTACATCCTGGTCCACGGCCTGAACGATGACGGCGCTTGGGGGCCGTTCACCGCCGTCTTCTTGACCACCACCCTGAGCACCGCGCCTGACATCATCGGCCTGGAAGCTGCGCCGGCCAGTATTCCCATCGTCTACGGCCAGGCGACCGTCACTGCCACCCTCACCCTGTCCAACGGAACACCGACGCCGGGTTGGCTGGTCACCTTTACCACCGACCTGGGCACGCTAGACCCCATCACCGCCTACTCCGATGCTAATGGCCAGGCGGTCACTACCCTGAGCGCCGGCGCGGCAGCCGGCACGGCCCATGTCAGCGCCCAGGCTGCCTCGCTGGTTGGCGGACCGGCGGATGTTGAGATCTATATGCCCGCAGCGCCGGTGGCCGAGTTTACCGCCGCCAGCCCGGCCTGCGTCAACTCTCCCGTTGCCTTTACCAACTTGAGCACCTACCCGCCGGAGGTGCCGGTCGAGTACCTGTGGGATTTTGGCGACGGTATGGGGAGCTCCACTGCCGAGAACCCGGTCTACGCCTATACCACGGGCGGCGACTTGGTTGTTAGCCTGACGGCCGGTAACGTGGGCGGCACCGATACTGTGACTCATACCGTCTATATCACCCCCACGCCTGAAGCCGCCTTTACCTACTCGCCCTCTTATCCCCAGCCCGGTCAGATCATCCACTTCTACGACGCCAGCGCCGGTGACCCCTTTGCCTGGAGTTGGAATTTTGGCGACGGAGGCGCGGGATCTTTTCTGAAGAATCCCGTACACCGCTATACGAGCGCCGGCACCTACACCGTTACCCTCAAGGCACGGAACGTGTGCGGTTGGAGCGATCTCTACAGCCAGACCATCACCGTTGGGGCAGAACCACCCAAGCTCCACATCTACTTGCCGTTGGTTGTGCGAGACGGTCCGTAGTGGGGCAAGATGCCGCCCTGCCCGACAGTGGGGCAAGATGCCATCTTGCCCTACCCTTGGCAACAGAAATGCAAATGGGGCAAGATGCCATCTTGCCCTGCCCTTGGCAGAAGGAGGTGATCAAAGCAGACAGAGCGTGAACAAGACCAGACCAGCCAGATCTCGATGCGATGACCAGCCAGTGCCAGAGAAGGTCCAATGAACCGATTCTTTACTGCGAAGGAGAATGTGCAACAATGAAGTGGAACCGACTGATTAGTCTTGCCTTAAGTTTGGCCGTTGTCTTGAGCCTGCTGCCCCTGCTGGCTACGGCTGCCCCGTCCAGCAATGCCCGGGCCGACAAGATCGAGCAGGCTCTCCTGGACAGGTTTGCTACCGAAGGCACGGCCGACTTTATCGTCCGCTTTGTCGAACAGGCCGACCTGTCGCCGGCCTACAGCATGGGCTGGCAGGAGCGGGGTGAGTTTGTAGTCAATGCCCTGACCGCCGTGGCCCAGCGCAGCCAGGCCAACGCCAAGGCGCTGCTGGATGCCAACGCCCTCAAGTACCAGACCTTTATCGCCGGCAATGAACTCTATGTTTGGGCCGGCAACCAACAGGTGGCGAGTGCCCTGGCAGACCTGCCCGAGGTCTATTTCATCCGCGCCACCCGCACCTACTATGTTGACCCCATCATCGAGAATGTCCCCAGCACCCCAGACTCGCCCAATGCCCTGGCCTGGGGCATCCTAGACGTGAAGGCCGACCAGTTCTGGACCGCCTTCGGGATGCAGGGCGATGGCATCGTCGTGGCCAACATTGACACCGGCGTGCAGTACAACCACCCCGCCCTGGACCAGGCCTACAAGTGCTGGCCCAACCCCTCCGACCCGGCCTGCTGGAGCGACCCCAGTAACATCTGCGGCGGCAGCATGTGCGACAACAACGGCCACGGCACCCACACCATGGGCACGATGGTGGGCGATGACGACCCCACCCTCACCTGGCAGGCCGGCATGGCCCCCAACGCCCAGTGGATCGCCTGCAAGGGCTGCGAGAGCAGTTCCTGCTCCGAATACGCCCTGAACACCTGCGCCGACTGGATCGTGGCGCCGGGGGGCAACCCGGCCAATCGCCCGCACGTCGTCAACAACTCCTGGGGCGGCGGCGGCTGCAACAACTGGTATCTGGGCAAGGTCAATGCCTGGCGGGCGGCCGGCATCTTCCCGGCCTTTTCCGCCGGGAACAGCACCGGCTGCGGCAGCCTGGGCTCGCCTGGCGACTACCAGGAGTCTTTTGGCACCACCGGCCATGATGTCAACCGCAACCACTACTACGCGCAGGGTCCCTCCTGCTTCGGCCACGACCCCTACACCAAGCCGAACATTACCGCCCCAGCCTACCAGGTCTGCTCCTCCATCCCGACCAATTCCTGGTCCTGCGGCTACAGCGGCACCTCCATGGCCAGCCCGCACTCGGCCGGGGCGGTGGCGCTGCTGTGGTCATGCAACCCCTCTCTCATCGGCCAGATCGACCAGACCTTCGAGATCTTGCAGAACAATGCCGACCCGCCGACCCCTGCCAACCCGGCCTGCGGCGTTCCGCCGGACAACCAGGGCACCTACGAGGACGGCTACGGCTACCTGAACGTCTATGCGGCTGGCCTGCTCTGGTGCGGCGACATCGGCTACCTGGAAGGCTATGTTACCGATTCCCTCACCGGCAACCCCATCGAGGGCGCCGAAGTCACTGCCGTACCCACCGTCCAACACAACAGCATCCAGGCTACCACCGATCCCAACGGCTACTACACCATGCCCCTGATGGTGGGCACCTACAACGTCACCGCCGCTCACCCCCACTACACCGCCCAAACCGCCTCCGGAGTGGTGATCGTGGCCAACCAGACTACCCAGCAGGACTTTGCCCTGCAGCCGCGCGGCCGCCTCCTGGGCCACGTCTATGACGCTGATAACCTCTTCGCCCTGGAGGGAGCCACCGTCACAGCAGACGACGGCACATCCGACGACACCGATGCCGCCGGTTACTACGAGATGTATCTGGACCCGGGCACCCACGTGGTCACAGCGACGATGACGGACTATGCCCCCGACGTGGCTACGGTCGAGATCATCTCCGGCACCGACACGGTGCAGGACTTTTACCTGCAGGCCGCCGTTGTCTTTATCCCCACCCCGCTGCATGTCTACGTTACCTGGCAGGACACCTACAACCAGGCGGTCACCCTGACGAACCGTATGGACAACCCCTATGATTTCGAGTTCCGCGAGAAGCCGGGCGGCTTTGTGCCCAGCGGCGGCGTCCTGGTTCAGCCCCCCTCCCTGGGTACCACCGGGCCCGTGATGGGCGGGACGATCGCCGACAACCCACCGCCCGACTGGTTCGCCGATAGCCCGCCGGCTCCGGCAAGCGGGACCGAGGCCTGGGCCCTGGGAACGCCGATCCCCAGCGGCCCGCAGTTCGGCAACCCCATGGCCACGACCGACGGCATCAACTTTTACCTGATGGGCGGCCTGACCTCGGGCGGCGCGTACCTCAACCAGACCCTGCACTACGACACCGCCACCGGCGTCTGGACGACCAAGGCCAACATGCCCACCGCACGCAACAACACCCACGCCTTCTACAGCCCCTACGACGGCAAGATCTATGTGCCCGGCGGCTACCTCTCCGGCGCCTACATCAACAACTTTGATGCCTACGACCCGTCCAACGACACCTGGCAGGCGCTAACCCCGCTGCCGGAGGGCAAGGTCGGCGTCCAGGGCGGCGTCGTGGGCAACACGGTGTACGTCCTGGGCGGCAACAACAACCCAACCACCTGCTATGCATACAACATCGACACCGCCACCTGGAGCACCTGCGCACCGCTGCCGGTGGGCAACTACTACGGGGCCGACGCGGTCTATGAGGACATGATCTATGTCATCGGCGGCTGGAACTCGGCCAACTTCCTGCGCTACGACCCGGCCACCAACACCTGGCAGCAGGGTCCCTCGCTACCGCAGGCGCGCAACTCGCCCTCCGCGGCCGTGAGCACCGACGGCATCCTCTACATCTGGGGCGGCGGCAACGGCTGGACGCCCTACTACGACGGCATGTATTACAACCTGGCCGACTGGCCCGGCGGCTCCTGGACAATGATCAGTGGCGATAGCCTGTTGGACCGCAACATCCGCTGCGGCTACGCCTGCACCGGCAACCAGTTCTGGAACACCGGCGGCGGCCCGCAGGCCAACGCTGTAGCCACCAACCAGTTCTGGGACGGCATGGAGTGCTACTTCCCCGGCGGCGCCGGTCCCGACGTGCCCTGGTTCGGCCAGGAACCGGTCACCGGAACCGTGCCCGGCAACCTTCTGGGGTCGCTCAACCCGACCATGTACTTTACGGCGACCCCCGATGTCGGCGTCAACCAGCCGGGCGACTACTACTGCGACCTGATCGTCAAGGGCAACCCACAGTTGACGGTGCACGTGACCATGACCGTCGAGCCCAGCCCAGACCTCGGCCAGGTGCACGGCTACGTCCGCGACAACTGCACCGGCGCACCGCTGGAGGAGGTGCTCGTCCAGATCCCCGGCGGCCTGATCACCGAGACACAGACCAACCTCAACGGCTACTACACGGCCTGGCTCTATGCCGGCACCTATCAGCTTGACTTCTCCCTGGCCGGCTACCTGGGACAGAGCCATCCGGTCACCATCACCGCCGGCGAGTCGGTGGAACTCGATGTGGACCTGGTGCCCGACCATCCCTGCATCGCCGTTGACCCGGACATGTTCGAGGTCTGGTTGATCACCGGCACCGCCGTCTACACCCACCCCATTGGCCTGAACATCTACAACGATGGCGGCCAGGACCTTAACGTGACGATCGTGGAGGTCGACGGCGGCTTTGCCCCGCCGCTGGTCGGCTGGAAGCCCGCGCCGCTACCGGCGGTCTACAAGCCCGAGGCCGTGGCTGACGTGGCCGGGGCAGAACCGATCGTGGCCACCCTGCCGGCCGTCGCGCCGGTCCAGGGCTACGTCCCCCAGGCCGTGATCTATGACAACGGTCCGGTGGTGTCCCACCCCGGCGCGTGCAGCGGCGTTGATGCCAGCCGGCTGCAGGACAACCTGGGCATGAATACCTACGGCTTTGGCAACCAGTTCGCCAACGGCTACCGCATGGCCGACGACTTTGTGATCGACCACCCGGCCGGCTGGCAGATCGACACCATCACCTTCTTTGCCTACCAGACCGGCTCGCCGGCCAACCCCTCCCCGATCACCGGCGTCTACTACCAGATCTGGAACGGCCCGCCGAACGATCCGAACAGCCAGGTCATCTTTGGCGACCTGGTCACTAACCGGCTGCTCTCCTCGACCTGGATGAACGCCTACCGCGACCTGGCCTCCAGCCCGTGCGCCACGAACCGCCCGATCATGGCCAATGTGGCCAGCGCTGGCGTGCAGCTGCCGGCCGGCACCTACTGGCTCGACTGGATGACGGACGGCAGCACCTCCTACACCGGCCCGTGGGCCCCGCCCATCACCATCGTCGGCCAGACCACCACCGGCAACGCGTTGCAGTACACTGGCGCCTGGGCCCCGGCCCTGGACAGCGGCACCAACACCCCGCAGGGCATGCCCTTTATCATCGAGGGAATGCTCCTGGGCGGCGACGTGCCGTGGTTCTGGGAAGTGCCGACCGATACGGTGGTCCCGGCGCTCGGTATGGACAACGTGGGCATCTACTTCACCGCCCTCCACTCCGACACGACCCCCATGCCGCCGGGTACCTACACCGCCACGATGATGGTGCTGAACAACGCCAGCGATCCGGTCGAAATCCCGGTCACCATGCACATCATCGCAGAGTTGGCAACACCAGAGCTGAGCCAAGACACCTACGAATGCGGCCTGCCCGGCAGCACCGTGACCCACACCTTTATCCTCACCAACACCGGGCCAACAGCAGGCAGCTTTGACATCGCGGTCCAGTACGCCAACTGGCCAGCCACCCCCTCGGTGAGCACTATCGGGCCGCTGGAGGTAGGAGAAAGCGAAACCTTCCAGGTCTATGTGAACATCCCGCCGCTGGAGGTCGTCCTCGATAGCGACCTCTTTACCGTGACCGCCACCTACCAGAATCCTACTTACCCGAGCGATGTGGCCTACGGTGAGACCTGCGCCGAGGTGTCGCCAGGGGTGTCCATCGGACCGGATAGCACCAGCTATGGCCGGGCCGGTGAAACGGTGACCTACACCCTGACCGTCGCCAACCTGGGCGACTATACCGACCACTTTTTACTGGATGTCGGGGGCGCAACCTGGACAACGACCCTATCTATCACCGACACCGGCGACCTGGCACCTGGCGCGACGGTGGATGTGCTGGTTACGGTCCAGATCCCGGCAGGCGCAGCGGTGAGAGACTCGGACACGGCCACCATCACCGCTACCTCGGCCACCGATCCAACCATCAGCGACGCCGCTTCGGTGACGACCGAGGTACAAGCCTTCTACTACTACCTGCCGATCATCACCAAGAACTACGGCCCGTAACCCTGGGGGTTCACTGTAGGACAAGATGCCATCTTGTCCTACCGAGAAGCCGCCTGCTGCAAGGTACTAGTAGTCTGAACCTGGGGGCCGGCAACGGCATTGCCGGCCCCCCGTTTTGCGTCCAGGCGGTGTCGGCCCTTTGACATCCTGAGGGGAAAGACTATAATAGCTTTGGCATCGCTCGCCAATCAACGGAAAAGGAGAACAACATGCAAGATCGTGACCGCATCGTTTCCCTGCTGCTCATGGCCGTGCTGCTCCTCGGCAGCCTGTGGGTAGCAGGCATCCCGGCGACGGCGCAGAACCCCTCGTCGCCTGCATTCCCCGAAGGCGAAGGCCCGTGGGTAGTGCGCGCTTACTACACCGACCGCCAGATGGTGGACGAGCTGGCGGCCTGGACCGAGCCTTGGGAGGTCAACAGTCAGGCCGGCTACGTCGTGCTGGATGTGGACCGCACCGGCTACCAATGGTTGCTCGACGCCGGCTTTCGCGTCGAGATAGACGCTTCGTTGACCAAGCAGTTGAACCGCGTCAACGAGCCACTGCCCGGCCAGGGGCCGGAAACGATCCCTGGCTATCCCTGCTATCGCACCGTGGAAGAGACCTACGCCACGGCGCAGGCTATTGCCACCGCTTATCCCACCCTGGCCACCTGGACCGACATCGGCGATTCGTGGGAAAAGGTCAACAATCCGGCGGCCGGCTACGACCTGATGGTCCTGCGCCTGACCAACTCGGCCATACCCGGCCCCAAACCCAAGCTGTTCATCATGGCTGCCATCCATGCCCGTGAATACACCACCGCCGAGCTGATCACCCGTTTTGCCGAGTACCTGGTGCAGAACTATGACGTGGACCCCGACGTGACCTGGCTGCTGGATTATCACGAGATCCACCTCCTGCTCCAATCCAACCCCGACGGGCGCAAAAAGGCCGAGACCGGCCAGTCGTGGCGCAAGAACACCCATCCCTACGGCTCCTGCTCGCCCAGCAACATCGGCGTGGACCTCAACCGCAACTATTCGTTCCAGTGGGGCTGCTGCGGTGGGTCAAGCACCAATCCGTGCGCCGAAACCTATCGCGGCCCCAGTGCCGCCTCGGAACCGGAAACCCAGGCCGTGCAGGCCTACGTGCAGGCCCAGTTCCCCGATCAGCGCGGCCCAGGGATGGGTGACCCGGCCCCGGCGGACGCTATGGGCGTGTTCATGGACATCCACAGCTACAGCCAACTGGTGCTGTGGCCGTGGGGCTTTACTAGCACCCCAGCCCCCAACGGCACGGCCTTGCAGACCTTGGGTCGCAAGTTCGCCTATTTTAACGGCTACACCCCCGAACAGGCGTACAGCCTGTACGTCACCGACGGCACCACCGACGACTTTGCCTACGGCGAACTGGGGCTGGCAGCCTACACCTTTGAGCTGGGTACCAGCTTTTTCCAAGATTGCCCTACCTTTGAAAACACCATCCTGCCCGACAACCTGCCGGCCTTGGTCTACGCCGCCAAGGCCGCACGCACGCCGTACATGACACCCGCCGGCCCCGATGCCCTGAATGTGACCGCCATCCCCATCGGTGTCACGCCCGGCCAGCCGGTGCAGTTGACCGCAACCGTCAACGACACCCGCTACAACAACTCCAACGGCACCGAACCGACACAGAACATCGCCGCCGCCGAGTATTATGTAGATGTACCCCCTTGGGTCACCACCACGACGCCGATCCCCCTGCCGATGGCTGCCGCCGACGGCAGCTTTGACGAAAAAGTGGAAGAGGTCGTGGCCACCGTAGACACCACCGGCCTGAGCGCCGGCCGCCATATCCTCTTTGTGCGCGGCCAGGACGTGAACGGCAACTGGGGGGCGGTGAGCGCCGCCTTCCTCTACATCCTCGACCCGAACGTCTCGCCGATCATCGAGGGCTTTGTGCGCGACGCCAGCACCAACCTGCCCCTGGCGGCCACCGTCACGGCCAACGCCTTTCAGGCCAACACCGACCCGGCAAGCGGCTACTACCACATGCTGGTCATCAGCGGCACCTACGATGTGAGCGCCGCCGCGCCCGGTTTTGCTACCGCCACCGCCACCGGCCTTGTCGCCCACAACTATCAGACCGTGCAGCAGGACTTTTACCTCTCGCCTGTGTGTGCGGTCCTGGACGACGATGTCGAATCGGGCAACCTGGGCTGGACGGCTCAGTCACCGTGGGCCATCACCACCGAGGCCTCCCACAGCCCCACCCATTCCTGGACCGACAGCCCTGGCAGCAACTATAGCAACAACCGCAACATCTCGCTCACCTCGCCCGCCTTGGACCTGTCCGGCTATGAAGGGGTGACGCTGAGCTTCTGGCATATCTACGATATGGAGCCCAACTGGGACTATGGTTATGTCGAATATTCGACCAACGGCGGCGGCACCTGGACGCAGGTCGCAGCGTACACCGGCTACGATCACGAAACCTGGACCCAGGAGACGATCTCCCTGCCGGCCCTCGAGGGCCAGGCCAACGCCCGCATCCGCTTCCGCTTCTACTCCGATGGTTCGCAGGTGGCCGACGGCTGGCACCTGGACGACATTGTCCTATCGGGCGGCGGCCCGGCCTGCATCACCCCACTGGCCCCCACCGCCGAGTTCATCAGCAACAGTCCGGTGGTGCTGGGCAGCACGACCGTCTTTACCAATCAGACGGTAGGCACGGTGCCGATGGAGTATTTCTGGAACTTTGGCGACGGCGTGGGCACCTCCACCGGGAGCGACCCGGAGTACACCTATCAGGCCGCCGGCACTTTTACCGTCACCTTGGTGGTCACCAATAGCCTGGGCAGCGATAGCATCAGCCATCCAGCCGTTGTCATCCCCCAGGGCTGCATCAGCCTGACACAGGTGACCATCGTCGGGCCGGATAGCGGCGCGCCGGGCACCCACACCTTTACTACCAGCTATCAGCCGGCCGGCGCAACACTGCCCATCACCTACACCTGGGACAACGGCGACACGGGCAGCACATCGGTCCGCACTCTGGATGTGGGCACCTATACCCTGGCGGTGACGGCCACCAACTGCTCCGGTGTCCAGGTGACCGACACCCACACCGTCGTCATCGAGGAACCGGTTATCTGCACCGACGTGACCGATGTAGACCTGACCCTGGTGACCACCAGCACCCTCTACACCGACACCCTGGTCCAGCTTCTGGCCGACCTCGTGCCCGACGAGGCAAGCAAGCCATACAGCTACACCGTGGATTATGGCGACGGCACCATACTTGACGACAACAGCAGCGATGATCCCCTGTCCCTGGCTCATACCTTTGTCACTACCGGCACCTACACCGTCAAGATTGCCGTCTGGAACTGCGACATGACCGCGGCTGAAGCCGTGACCGCTAGCCTGACCCTGACGATCTACGAACCGGGCACTTGCCTGGGCCTGACAGGTATTACCATCCTCGGGCCGGACGCTGGCCTGCCGGGCCCCTACACCTTCACCACCCACTACGAACCACCCGACGCTACCTGGCCCATCACCTACACCTGGGATAACGGCGACATGGGCGACACGTCGGTCCGCACTCTGGATGTGGGCGTCCATACCCTGGTGGTGACGGCCACCAACTGCGCCGGTGTCCAGGTGACCGATACCCACACCATCACCATCAGCGCACCACGGTTCTACGTCTACCTGCCGCTCATCGTCAAGGATCAATAGCCGGCAGCCGACTAGCCGACTTGTTCAGGTGCCAGGCGCTTTGGAAGCGCCTGGCACCTGACTCTGCACACGCCAAGCCCACCCGTGGATTTGACACAGCTTTGGCGCGTGTGCTATACTTTTTTAGCGCCAGCCACAGATCTCAACTTCCAAGGCGACAGCGAGCATAACATCGGAGGGTTGTTTGATCCCGCGCAGGGATTTACAGACACTGAAGTCTTTTGATAGTCGTGGTCACGTTACCGTGAGCGCCTATTTGCCTATGGATACCCCCCAACGGCGCGAATCGGCGTACGCCGACTTTATGCGCGAAATGGAAGCCCATCTTGCGGCGTGCAGCCACCAGCCTGAGCTCCAACAGGCCATCCGGGAAGACATGGAGATCGTTGGGTTGTACCTCCAGACCAATGGCCATCGCCAACAAGGAGGGGTGGCGATCTTTTCCTGCGCGGCTGAGCTGTTCTGGCGGGCTTATGCCCTGCCGGTTCCCCCGCCCACCCGGGTGGAGGTCGGCGAGAAATTCGACCTGGAGCCGTTGCTCAAGCTGATGGAATAGTAGGGCAAGGTGGCATCCTGCCCTACAGGTTCCGGGCGCGGATCATCGAGATCAGCAGCCACGCCCCGGCCGCCACCGCCCCCAGGAAGGCGATCTGCGCCACTGGAATGCCCACCCCTAAAAGAGGCAGGTGCCACGATTCCTTGCCCCCCAACAGGATGAGCGCCGAGCCGATGATGAGGGCTGCCACCACCACGCTGAAGGCCATGCGGTTGACCATGCTGTTCAACCTGGCGATAAGTACCTCCAGGCGGCGCAGGTCCACGCCCAAGGTGAGATCTCCCTCTTCCAACCGGTCCCACAGGTCATCCAGGCGGCGAGGAAAGGCCTGAGCCAGATCGGCCGCCTGGCGCATGGTGCGCAGCACCCGCCGCCCGGCTACAATGGGCGACAGCCGCTCGCGGAGCAACTGCTCGGCAAAGGGACGCACGGCATCTACTACCACAAATTCGGGGTCCAGGGCCAGGCCGGTGCCCTCCATAGTGATAAGGGTTCGGGCCAGAAGGGCCAGGTCGCCGGGAAGGTAGACCCGGTGTTTGTAGGCCGTGGTAAAGACCTCGGCCAGCATCTCGCCCAGGCGAATCTCTCCCAACGATACGCCCCAGTAGCGCACCAAAAGCCGTTGCAGGTCGCGCTCCAGGGCCTCCAGCGAGGGCCGGCCCCGCGTCGCCCCCATTTTGACCAGAACACGGGCGATACCACCTGTATCCTGGTCCAGCAATTGGAGGAACATGTCGCTCAACAGCTCCTTCTGGGTCGGTGTCAGATAGCCGGCCGTGCCGAAATCCATAAAGCCGATCTGGGTGCCAACGACCATCAGATTGGCCGGGTGTGGATCGGCGTGATAGAAGCCATCCACAAAGATCTGCTTGAGGTAAGCCTCAAGGGCTGTGCGAGCAATAGAGGAAAGGTCATAGCCCGCCTGGCGCAGCCGGTCCGGCTCGTTGAACTGGATGCCGTCGAGATATTCCAGGGTGATGACCCGCCGCGTGGTCAGATTCCAATAGACCTGGGGGATCACAAACCGGGGATCGGCCTGAAGGTTGGCCCGCAGCTGCTCGGCGTTGCGGCCTTCGATCTTGTAGTCCAGCTCCTCACGCAACGAGGAAGCCAGCTCCTGAGCGATCCCCAACACGTTATAGTCGCGCATCAGCTCGGAGCGTTTTTCGAGGAAGCGGGCCTGGCGCAGCAGCAGGTCCAGGTCGGCTTCGACCACCTGTTCGATGCCCGGCCGCTGGACTTTGACCACCACCGCTTGGCCGTCGGGCAGGGTGGCGCGGTGCACCTGGCCGATGGAGGCAGCAGCGATAGGGGTTTCATCAAAGGTAGCAAACAGTTCCTCAACCGGTGCGCCCAATTCCTCGACAATGACCTGCCGGATGGCAGCGGTGGGCACAGGCGGCGCAGCGTCGAGCAGCCGGGCAAACTCTTCGATATACTCTCGCGGCAGCAGGTCGGCCCGCCCGCTGAGGAGCTGGCCTAGCTTGATGTAGGTTGCCCCCAGCTCTTCCAGGGTGCGGCGCAGCCGTTCAGGCACACTCAGCCGGCTAATCGCCCGGTCGGCGCGGACCCTTTGCCGCCGCCAGAAGCGCGGCAGAAAGCGGTCAAGGGCCAACTGCTCCACCAGAAAACCCAGGCCGTTGCGCACCAGCACCTCGATGATGCGCCGCACGCGGCCGATCTCGGCCAGGCGGCGGCGAAGCGGAAAGACAGGCATTCGGTCCCCTTCTCCCTCACTCGATCATTGGCCCCATTATACCCCAGAAGGGAGCGCCCGACAAAACCGGCCCACGCCAGGCTTGAAAAATCTTTTGCCCCGCGACGGGGCCATGAGCATCCCGCCCAACCCGGTTGCCGACCTGTCCTGTGCCAGGCTCAAAAATATATTGCCTCTACGGGCAATTGCTGGTATAATAAAAACGGCTATCCGGTCGGCGAAAAAGTATGGGGGAAGAAACGCAGTGAAACCACAGTTGTCTCGAGAACGATTGCTCGAAGAGGCAGCAGCCTTTGCCCAAATGGAATCTGAATGCGCTGACCCCGCTATCTATGGGATCACCGATGGCAAAGCCATTGGCACCTATTTCGAGCACAAGCTCCAACAATACCTGACCGAAAGGTATTCCTACACCCGGGGCAGTTCGGCAAGCGGTATAGATTTTCCAGATCTCCAAGTTGACGTGAAGGTCACACGTATAACGCAACCCCAGTCGTCCTGCCCCTTTAAATCAGCGCGACAGAAGATTTATGGGCTGGGCTACTCGCTGTTGGTGTTCGTCTACGACAAAGTTGACGACCCAGAATCCCAGACAGGCAGGCTAAATGTCATCAACGTGATCTTGGTGGAAGAACACCGCACAGGCGACTTTCAAACCACTTTAGGCATCCGGCAGATCCTCGAGAATGACGGGAACCTCGACGATCTTGTAGCTTTTATCCAGGACCGGCACTTACCTGTTGATGATATCCAGGCCTATGAGCTGGCCGAAGAAATCCTGCATAATCCGCCTGAAATAGGTTTTTTGACTATCTCGAACGCACTACAGTGGAGGCTTCAATATAGTCGCGTGATCGAGAAGGCCGGCAAAGTAGATGGCATTCATCGGATTCGATGACCATGGGAACGAAGAGCAGGCGACGAATTGAATTCGGGGATTTTCAGACCCCAATGGATATATCGCGCCAAATCTGCGACCTTCTGTTTGCCCAAGGCCTTAGGCCCGCCTCTATCCTTGAACCAACCTGCGGGGAGGGCAACTTGCTGCTGGCCGCACTCGATCGGTTTGCGTCTGCAGCCAAGGCAATCGGCATGGATATAAATCCCCAATACGTCGGACAGGTCCGGGATAGATTGAAAACCCGGTCATATTTCAACAGGGTCACCATCTTTCAGGGCGATTTTTTCGACACAGACTGGGAAGGTATCCTGGCCGATCTGCCCGACCCTATCCTCGTCATTGGCAACCCACCATGGGTCACCAGTTCAGAATTGGCAAGCCTAAATAGTAAGAACATCCCCCCAAAAAGCAATTTTCAGGGTATATCCGGACTTGATGCCAAAACAGGCAAGAGCAACTTTGATATATCAGAATGGATGATAATTCGCCTTCTGGAATCTATGGATCGCCGTGATGCGACGATTGCCATGTTGTGCAAAACAGGTGTGGCCCGCAAGGTACTTGTCCATGCCTGGAAGCAAGGGCTCAACATGGGGCAAGGGCATATGTACTGTATAGATGCCTCAAATGTTTTTGGCACCTCTGTGGACGCATGTTTGCTGGTTTGCAGCACCATGATCGCCGGCAATAGTGAACAGGCCTGTCGGGTATATACAGGTATTTCTGAAAGTGAATATCAGACAACGTTCGGCTACAGAGACGGTTTCTTGATTGCGGACATGAAATGCTATGAACGGTGGAAACATCTGAAAGGCCAGGATCCTTACAGGTGGCGGTCGGGTATAAAGCACGATTGTGCCAAGGTTATGGAACTGGAGCAAGTAAACCATGCATTCAGAAATGGATTGGGCGAGTTATGGGATTTGGAGCCGACATATGTCTATCCGATGCTCAAAGGTTCCGATCTGGCCAAAGGGGACGCTCCCCGGCCATCCAGGTGGATGTTGATCCCCCAGAGGACCATTGGAGAAGACACAAGGCCCATCAAGTATATAGCATCTAGGACCTGGGCTTATCTCAGCAGCCACCGTGAGTTTTTTGCTAAAAGGAAAAGCTCCGTTTATAAGGGCCGGCCTGATTTCTCCATTTTCGGCGTAGGTGAATACTCGTTTGCACCATGGAAAATCGCGGTGTCTGGCCTGTACAAAAAGCTGCACTTTACTTTGATCGGCCCTTACGCCGGAAGACCCGTCGTATTGGACGATACTTGCTATTTCTTGCCTTGCCGGACCAAGGAAGAAGCGCAATTCCTGAAAGAATTGCTGAATTCAAAAATAGCCAGCGAGTTCTTTCAAGCGTATATCTTCTGGGATGCCAAGCGACCTGTCACCATTGACATCCTCGAGAGGTTGAATCTGGTGGCACTGGCCAGGGAGCTGGGCGCGGAGGACACGTTGGCAAGCTTTCGATCTGATCAAGGGCCATCTGCCCGGACCTGTGAGCAGTTACCCCTGTTCGACAAAAATGGACTATGATGTTATCGTTGTCGGCGCCGGGCATGCCGGTTGCGAGGCAGCCCTGGCAGCAGCACGGATGGGAGCCCAAACGCTGCTGCTGACCATGAATCTGGACCTGATCGCTCAGATGCCGTGCAATCCCAGCATCGGCGGGCCGGGCAAAGGCCACCTGGTGCGCGAGATCGACGCCCTGGGCGGTGAGATGGCCCACGCTACCGACGCTACTTTTATCCAAATCCGACTGCTGAACCAAAGCAAAGGCCCGGCAGTCCAGGCCCTGCGCGCCCAGGCCGACAAGCGGCGCTATAGCCTGTACATGAAGCACTGCCTGGAGGCAACGCCCAATTTGCACCTCAAACAGGCTGTGGTTGAGCGGTTGCTGGTCCAGGGCGACCGGGTGCGGGGCGTCGTCACCCACACCGGCCACGAGTACCGGGGCAAAACCGTAGTGCTGACCACCGGCACCTTTCTGGGCGGACGCATTCTCTCCGGGGAGAAAAGCTGGCCAGCCGGCCGCGCCGGCGAGTTCCCGGCCACAGGGCTTTCGGCCAGCTTGCGTGAGCTGGGCTTCCCCCTGGTCCGCCTGCAGACCAACACCCCGCCGCGCATTGACGCCCGGACGATAGACTTTTCCCTGACCGAACCCCAGCCCGGTTCCGGCGTGCCATTACAATTCTCAATTCTCTATGCACAATCTACAACGCCGGGGTTCCTGTTGACCCCCCCGAACCCGGTCTACCCCGTGGACGAGATGCCCGCGTGGCGGCCCCAATTGCCATGCTACTCGGTTTACACGACCGACGAGACGCTGCGCATCGTGCGCGACAACCTGCACCGCTCGCCCATTGCGCCGGGGGCGCTGGAAGCCGCCGGGCCGCGCTACTGCCCCAGCTTTGAGGAAAAAGTGGTGCGCTTTCCCCACAAAGAACGCCACCAGCTTTTCCTGGAACCGGAGGGCTGGCACACCGGCGAGGTCTATGTCCAGGGCTTTTTCACCGGAATGCCCGAAGAGGTGCAACTGGCCATGCTCCACTCCATCCCGGCGCTGCGCCAGGCCGAGATCATGCGCCCCGGCTATGCCATCGAGTACGATAGCGTGCCCTGCCGGGAGGTGAGCGCCTCGCTGGAAACCAAGCGGATCGAAGGGCTGTTCCATGCCGGGCAGATCAACGGCACCAGCGGCTACGAAGAGGCCGCCGCCCAGGGCCTGATCGCCGGGATGAACGCCGCGCTGAAAGTACAGGGCCGTGAGCCGGTCATCCTGCGCCGTGACCAGGCTTACATCGGCGTGCTGATAGACGACCTAGTGACCAAAGAGATCAGCGAGCCGTACCGCATCATGACCGGCCGCGCCGAATACCGCCTGCTGCTGCGCCACGACAATGCCGGCCTGCGCCTGGCCGAGATCGGCTACCGGGTTGGCTTGCTGCCCCGCGAACGCTATGAGGCCGTCGAAGCTGCTCGCCGCACCATCGAAGCAGAGCTGGCGCGCCTGGGGGCAACCTGGCTCCGCCCCGGCGACGAGGAGACCAACGCCCACCTGGTCAGACATGGCCTGCCGCCCCTGGACGATGGCGTCAACGCCCTGCAATTCCTCCGCCGCCCGGAGGTGAACTATGCCCTGGTCGCAACCCTGGCTCCCCCGCCAGAACCGCTGCCACCTGACATCGCCGAGCAGGTAGAGATTGAAGCAAAATATGCCGGATATATCGAGAAACAACGCATCGAGGTGGCCCGCTTTCGCCGGTTGGAGGATCGCCGCATTCCGGCGGACCTGGACTACCGGACGCTCAGTGGCCTGCGCGCCGAAGCCCAGGAAAAGCTCGCCGCCGTCCGCCCGGCCACCGTCGGCCAGGCAACACGGCTGGCTGGCGTCAACCCGGCCGACATTTCAGTGTTGCTCGTCCATCTCAAGCGGCTGGAGGGAGAGAGGTAGTTATGGCCGGGCAATGCCCTCACCTGGGGCTGGAAGGCGATCGACGGCAGGTGCTTCTGGTGCCGAATTCTCGCCACCGCTGCTACCTGCGAGGCCAGGGGGAACGGATCGGGAGCGCCTACCAGGCTTCCACCTGCCTGACCTCCATGCACCGCCGCTGTCCACGCCTGATAGCCGCGGCCAGAAGCCAGCAACAAGCACCGACACCCAGCCTGCCGCCAGTCTCCGTCCGGCTTGACCTGCCGGTCAGACAGGCCAGGCCACAGCAGCAGGCGCGCTACACCGACCTGCAACCGGTTGCTCCCGCTGAGGGAAAGAAACGGAAGCAACCCCTTACCTTCATCGAAGTGGTGGTGATGGGCCTGGGGATAAGCATTATCCTGAGCCTTCTTTTCGTTGGTTACGCCATCTTTTATCGGCTGCAGGTAGGGCCGGGCATGGAGGCGGCCCCGGTCGCCGCCAGGGGGCCAGAGCCAAGCATTACCCCGCCGCTACCAACCCTGGTGTCTACCTTTACCCCCACCCCACTGCCTTCCCCCACCGCACCGGCTGTCACCCCTGGCCCACCTACTCCCATCCCGGAACCGACGCTGCCCCTGCCCACCCCTGCCGTGCGGCTGCCGGCCACCTCACCGCCCACCCGGCTGGTCATCCCCAAGCTGAACCTCGACATTCCGGTTGTGCCGGTGGGGGTCAAGACGATTTGGGAGATGGGCCGGGCCAGGTTGGTTTGGGACGACGTGCCCAATGCCGGGGGCTTTCACCAGAATTCGGCCTATCCCGGCAACGTCGGCAACACTGTCATCAATGGTCACCGCGACATCAAAGGCGCAGTCTTTCGCTACCTGGACCGGCTCGAACCGGGCGATGAGATCACCCTCTACGTCGGCGAGATGGCCTATCTCTACTACGTTGTCGAGATACTGGTGGTGCCAGAGACCTTTGCCTCGGCTGAGCAGCGCGCCGAAAACCTGCGCCTCATCAGCTACCTGCCGGAGGAACGGCTGACACTGGTGACCTGTACTCCGGTGGGACTGGCCACCCATCGGCTCCTGGTCATCGCCAAGCCCCCGGACCAGGTCGTTCCCCAGATGCCGGAGGCCGGTTCCAGCACTGCCCCGTGAGGGAATGCCCGGCAGCTCGATTTGCCGCAGCATTCCTTCCATGCTATAATCTTTCCCGATTTTGTGGGCAAAGGAGCGAGGAATGATTGAAGATGCTACCTTGACAGGAGGGACCACGGTTCCGCGCCTGGTAGTGCGCATAGGCGGACGGGTCATCCAGGAAGCCAGCCTGCGCACCGAGTTGAGCATCGGCCGGGCCGAGGATAACGACCTGCGGCTGGCCGACCCCAAAGCTTCTCGGCACCATGCCCGGCTGCACCGTGAAGGAAACGCTTTTATCCTCACCGACCTGGGCAGTGCCAACGGCACGCTGCTAAACGGCGTTCGCCTGACCGTCCCCCGGCCGGTGCAACATGGCGACCGAATCGTCATCGGCGACACGGAACTGATCTTCCAGGAGCCGGGCCGCTCGACAGAAGAGACGATTATCAGTGCGGTGCCCTTGACTGCGCCCCGCCCGGCAGAGGCCTGGCGGCCCGCTCAAACCGTCCCGCCTCCGGTTGAGCCGGCCCCAATCCCTGCCCCTCGCCGCTCTGGAGGCAACCGGGGGCTGACCATCGCCCTGGTGCTGGTAGCAGCGGTCTTGCTCCTGGCCCTGGTGCTGGCCACCATATACCTGCTGGTCCCCGATCTATTCGGGCAGAGACAGCCGATCACCCAAGCTACCTCCACCTCGCCGCTGGTTATCACCTCGCCCACCGTCGCGCCCATCGTCTCGACCGAGCCACCGACCGCCGTCGCCCCGCCTGTTACCACCCCCGAAGTATCTACAGCAGAGCCAAGCCCCGCGCCCCCGGCCAATATAGACGACTTTTTGGCTCAAGCCGCGGCCCTCACCCGGCGGAGCAAGTTTGAGGAAGCGATCGCCATCTACCAGAACCTGGCCGAGCAAGCACCTGCCGACGCCCGGCCAGAGATAGGCTGGACCTGGGCGCTAATCCTGGACAACCAGGCCGATCAGGCAGTGGTCCACGGTCAAAAGGCGGTGCAGCTAGACCCGACCAGCGCCGATGCTGCCACCGCCCTGGCCCGCGCTTACCTCGAAACCGGGAACACAGCCCAGGCTGTGGCCCTGGCCGAGACGGCGGTCACCCTGAATCCGGCCAGCTCCCAGGCCAATGCCATCCTGGCCGAGGCTTATATGGCTGCCGACAACCTGCAACAGGCAGTGGACAGGGCCGACATGGCCTTGGTTCAGGACATCAACAACGCCGAAGCCCATCGCGTCCGCGCCTGGCTCTACCATCTGGTGGACAACGACCTGGGACGGGCAGCCAACGAGCTGCAGATTGCCGCCGGCTTGCAACCGGAGCTGTGGCTGCGCCGTCATGACCTGGGGCTGCTCCTGCTCGAAGCCGAAGACTATATCACCGCCATTATGGCCTTCCAGGATGCGCTGAATATCCGCCCCAAAGCGGTGACCTATACAGCCATCGGCGATGCCTACTATCGGCTGAGGCAGTTCGACCAGGCTAAAGCCTCGTTGCAACAAGCCCTGGCCACAGGGGCAAATGACGTGAACACCTACGCGCTCCTGGGGGCAAGCCTCGCCCGCCTGAACCGCTGTGAGGAGGCCAGGACCTACTACGACCAGGCCCTGGCTTTGGCCGCCGACAATCCGTTGGCCCTGGAGGCCAAAAACCTGTGCCAGACGATCACTCCATCCCCAGAGGCCTCGGCTACGACCACCTCGCCACCACCCTCCACCCTGGCCCCCACGCCCAAGCCAACCGTTCCTCCCACGCCCAAACCGACTACACCGCCGGCTCCTCTCAGCGGGCGGATCGCCTTCCCGGTGTGGAACCCGGAGACGGGCGCCTACGACACCTACATCGCCAAAGCCGATGGCAGTGGACGGCACCGGGTAGTCAAGGATGTAAGCGGGATGCACCAGCCGGCCCTCAGCCCAACCGGCGAATGGCTGTTGGTGAACGGCGAGAGAGGCGACTATCAGAACATGTATCTGGTGAAGCCGGATGGCAGCGGCCTGAAAAAGATCACCAACTTTACCGAAGATGGACAGCCCTCCTGGTCGCCCGATGGCCGAGGGTTCGTCCTGGCAACGACCCGCGATCAGCCCAACCACCCCCAGCGAATTTATGTGATTGACGAGGTGCCTTTCACCGGCAAGCTAGAGCCGGGGCGGCTGCTTGTCACCCCGTCGGGACCGGTGCAGGGCGAATATCCAACCTGGACGCCCGACAATCAGATCGTGTACAAGGGCTGCGATTATACCGTCTTGCCCCACGACTGCGGCCTGTTCATCATCAACGTAGGCGGGGGGGCGTTCAAGCAGTTGACCCACAACCCCAACGACACTGCCCCGGCAGCTTACGGCGGCCGGATCGCCTTTATGTCCAACCGCGACGGCAACTGGGAGATCTATATCATGAACTACGACGGCTCTGGCATCAAGCGGTTGACGAACAACGCCGCCAATGACGGCCTGCCGGTCTGGTCGCCCGACGGCAAGACCATCGCCTTTGTCTCCGACCAGGGAGGAGCCTGGGCGATATGGGCCATGAACCCCGATGGCTCCAGCCGACGCAAGCTGTTCGACATCGGCGGTGGCGGCCTGGCCTTTGATTGGACGCGCGAGCGGATCAGTTGGGGGCCGTAGTCAAGCGGCAAACGTCAAACGTCAAACGTCAAACGTCAAACGTCAAACGGCAAACGTCAAGCGGCAAGCGGCAAACGGCAAACGGCAAATGTCAAACGGCAAACGTCAAACGGCAAACGTCATTCGTCATTTGAGGAAACGGTTGATTTTGGCGACTTGGATCGCGGTGGCGTTGGTGGCGGCCGGGTGTGGCGGCAGTCCGGCACCACAGGCGACCGGGGAGCGACCAACGCCCTCCCCGCCTTTTGTGTATGGGATGGCCGTCGTCAAAACCGCCACTCCCTCCGCCAGACCGGCCATTGCTGTCACCATCAGGCCTACGCCCGGCAATGCAGCAGGTGCCACCGCTACCAGGGGGGCGACGGCATCCCCACGGCCCGTCAAACTGTCGCCCACCCCCCGCGCAGGCCAGAACGAGCAAGCGGCCGTCCCGCGCATTGGCGTGGCCGAGGCCAAGGCCAAAGCCGATGCCGGCCAGGCGATCCTGGTGGATGTCCGCTCAGCGGCGACCTACGAAGCCGAGCACATCGCCGGGGCCATCTCTATGCCGGCAACCCAGGTGTCCAGCCGGTACACCGAGCTGCCAACCGACAAGCTGGTCATCTTTTATTGCGCTTGAGGAAACGAATCGCAGAGCGCCGGTGCGGCGCTCCTGGTTATGAAGAAGGGGATGACCAACGTAGCCGCTCTGAAAGGTGGCTGGGCTGCCTGGAAAAAGGCCGGCTACCCTGTAGAGGGCAAACACGTGGCCACAGCGACCGTCGTGCCGACAAAGCTTCCCTAGCGCCGATCAAAGTGGTCCTGCAGGGCGGTCCCCAGGCACCCCCATCTCTTTTCAGCGCCCGTACCGCCACCAACAGAAGTTGGTGACGCCAAGACCTATAAAATCCCTCTCGACCACCCTCCCGCAGGCTGGCGACTGCCCGGTCTGCGGGAGGGTGAACAGTTGCCCAAAAAGTAGATTGGTGGGAGCGCCTTTGATCCCACCAATCTACCAGGCAGGCGATAGATCCTCTGATCTTCGCCGATTTTCTGCCTCCTTAGCCCGGCCAGGCCGGCTCCAAAGGAGGCCGTCTGTCTGCAGAGACGCAGAGCTTTTATTCCAAGTCTCTCACCTCAGAATGGCCTTTCGCGCTCAGGCCACCTTTTCGATGCGCACGGCGGCCACCTTGTACTCCGGGATCTTGGCCACCGGGTCCACCGCCGGGTTGGTCAGCACGTTGGCTGCCGCCTCGGCAAAGTGGAAGGGGATAAAGACAAGGCCGGGCGGCACGCGCCGCGTGATCCAGGCCCGGGTCTCGATCTCGCCACGGCGGCTGATCACCCGCACCCGTGCCGATTTGCCCAACCCCAGCCGCACGGCATCCTCGGGGCTGATCTCCACATACCCTTCCGGCACCTCTTTGTCCAGTTTTTCGGAGCGGCGGGTCATGCTGCCGGTGTGATAGTGGAACATGATCCGGCCGGTGGTCAGGGTCAGGGGGTATTCCTCATCGGGCGTTTCGGCCGGTTCTTTGAAAGCCACCGGCGTGAACTTGCCTATTCCCCGACTGAACTTGTCCTTGTGCAGATAGGGTGTGCCGGGGTGATCGGCAGTAGGCACCGGCCACTGCAAAGAGCCCTCCCGCTCCAGCCGCTCGTAGCTCACGCCGCCGTAGCTGGGTGTCAGGGCGGCGATTTCCACCATGATCTCGGCCGGCGAGGCATAGTCCCAACCACCAAAAGGCGCTCCCTGCCCCTCACTGCTTGCCGCCTGCATCTTTTTTGCCAGGTCGGCCACGATCTGCCAATCCTGCCGAGCCTCGCCCAGCGGTTCGATGGCCTGGCGCACAAGCTGGATACGACGATCGGTGCCGGTAAAGGTGCCATCCTTTTCGGCAAAGCTGACGCCGGGCAGCACCACATCGGCGAACTCGACCGTCTCGGTAGGAAAGATATCCTGGACGGCCAGGAACTCGCAGTGGGCCAGTGCTGCCCGCACATGATTGAGGTCGGGATCGGAAACCATAGGGTTCTCGCCCATGATGTACAGCGCCTTTAGCCTGCCGTCGTGGGCCGCGTTCAACATCTCCGTCACGGTCAGGCCCACCCGCTGGGGCGCGGCGCTGCCCCACGCCTCTTTGAACTTGACGCAGGAGGCATCCACCGTCACCGCCTGATAGCCACTGTAGACGTTGGGCAGGCCGCCCATGTCGCACGCCCCCTGCACATTGTTCTGGCCTCGCAGGGGATTGACGCCGGTGCCAGGCCGGCCGATGTTGCCGGTGAGCATGGCCAGGTTGGCACAGGAAAGCACATTGTCCACGCCGGTGGTGTGCTGGGTGATGCCCATCGTATACAGAATCGCCGACCGGCCGGACTGGGCATAGATCCGGGCAGCCGTGACCAGGTCGCCGGCCGGGATGCCGGTAATGGCCTCGACCCGCTCCGGTGTATAGTCGGCTACGGCTGCCTTGAGCTCTTCAAAGCCCTCGGTGCGGCTCTCGACAAAGGCCTTGTCGTACAGATCTTCGGCGATGATAACGTGCATCATGCCGTTGAGCCAGGCCACATCGGTGCCGGGCCGTTGACACAGGTAGAGGTCCGCCAGCCGGGCGATCTGGGTTTTGCGCGGGTCTACCACGATCACCTTGGCTCCCCGCTTCTGGGCGCGCATTACCCAGGTGGCGATCAGGGGATGCCCTTCGGTGGTGTTCGACCCGGTGATCAACAGGCAGCGGCTCTCCTGGAATTCAGGGATGCTGTTGGTCATTGCCCCACTGCCAAACGCTGCGGCCAGACCGGCCACAGTGGGGGCGTGTCAAAGGCGGGCGCAGTGGTCAATATTGTTGGTGCCGATGACCGACCGCGCCAGCTTTTGCAGCAAATAGTTCTCCTCATTGGTGCACTTGGCCGAGGCCAGGAAGCCGATAGCATCCGGCCCATGCTCAGCCTTGATCTGGGTAAGGCGGCTGGCGACCAGGCCCAGGGCCTCGTCCCACGAGGCCGGGCGCAGCTCCCCACCTTTCCGCTCACGGATGAGGGGGGTCGTCAGCCGCTCAGGGTGATGGACAAAGGCATGGGCATTCCACCCCTTGATGCACAGCCGGCCGTCGCTGACCGGGTGCCCTTTGGCCGGCAGCGTGCCCACCACCTTGCCATCCAGCACCTGAAGATAGAGGCCGCAGCCGGTGCCGCAATAGATGCACGTAGTTAAAACATTTCTGTATTCCACCTGTCAAACTCCTTCTTCAATGCGCCGTCTGCCACAGCGTCTCGACCACCAGCGGCGGTAGATCGTCCAGGCTGCGCCCCGGCACATAGCCGAACATCTCTTCGGCATCGCGGCGCAACAGGGTGTAGAGCACCGTCAGCGGAATGTCGGCCGGACAGGCCCGCTCGCACTCCATGCAGCCGACGCACTTGGCTACCGTGTGATAGGCCCGGATCAGGTGGTAAGAGGGAAAGGGCGGCGCCAACGCCCCGCTCTCTACCCACAGGTTGTCTTCCAGCACGCAGGTCTCGCAAAAGCACTGCGGGCAGACGGTCCGGCAGGCGTAGCATTTGATACACCGGGCGAATTGTCGTCTCCAGAACTCGGTCCGCTCGGCCAGTGGGAGCTGCTCATGCTCGGCCACCAGGGCATCGGCAATGCCCTCTACCTTTTCGCCGACGTCAATGCGGCTGGGATAGGGCCAGGCGCACCGGCATTCGTCCCGCTCCTCGGCGGTGCAGGCCACGGTGATCAGGGTGACGCGGGCCAGGTCCACCTGGTTGTGCTTGGCCATCTCGATCAGCCCTCGCTCCTCGCAGCCACGGGTGACCATGCCCAGACGCACGTTCGGATCGGCGGCCAGCAGCCCATCCAGAATCTTGGGCAACTGATATTTGGGCCACAACACCAGGTCACTCAGATCGTCACCGGGACGGAACAGGTGAGGGGTTGAAGCAGGCCATTGGGCGCGCAGGGCCAGCACGCCCGCCACCTCACCGCTGTCCAACAGACTCCTGACCTTTTCTCGAAGGGGATTCAGTCGGTCCATGCTACGCCTCCTTCTTGGTCTCCAGCGGTCCAAGCGCCCGCACCTGCTCGGTGAACTCTTGGACCACTTCGACAAAGCGGTTGGCCTCGGACGACGACACCCACTCCAGGCGCAGCCGTCGCGGGTCTATGCCTGCATAGTTCAGCAGGTTGCGAAAGATGGGGAACCGCTTGGCGGTTCGATGATTGCCACTAACATAGTGGCAGTCGCCGATGTGTCAACCAAGCACCATCACCCCATCGGCCCCCTCGCGGAAGGCGCGCACCACCAGCTCCGGTGAGACCCTCCCTGAGCACATGACACGGATGATGCGCAGGTTGGGTGGATATTTCAGGCGCGAAATGCCAGCAGCATCGGCACCGGCATAGCTGCACCAGTTGCACAAAAACCCGACGATGCGGGGTTCAAAGGAATCGGCTGTCGTCATTGTTTCTTACCTTCCAGTTCTACCAGTTTTCGTCATCTACTCACACGGCGCTACCGGTCTTGCACCGTTGTCCCATCCGACCTTCTGCCTCTACCATACCGGCGCCGGTTCCCGCTCAAAGATACCTTCGATCTGGGCGATCAGCTCCTGGTCGGTAAAGTGGTGGCCGACAATCGCCTTGGCCAGG